>RRZT011367025.1_pt1 | contig 253614 bp, 212 predicted proteins | sample 2165551 | NCBI WGS metagenome assembly RRZT01 (sample SAMN10456910, study PRJNA506462) | wastewater metagenome | biome: wastewater; feature: sludge; material: wastewater sludge; isolation source: wastewater sludge with Escherichia coli K12::gfp cells carrying plasmid... | place: USA: Moscow... | reverse complement strand
TTTAACCACAGTATCCTAGAGCTGCCGAATTCAATCGGAATGAAAAGCCGTATTTACTTCGGAATCTTTGCTCGGATTCAAACGGAATTCTTGGCGGTTTTGCTCCGGAATCTATGGCTGGTTTGACTCGGATTATGCAATACTCTTGAATTAGAATATTTAATAAGCAATGGCGGTTTTTGGGGAAAACATTCTAATATGTCTCATAAACTTGAAGTTGAGCATCATGAGTTAGTTAAAAAAATGCCAGTAAGACCTTTATATCATTTGCCTGAATCTCCAGAAAATCAGCTTTTATTGATGAATATATATTACAAAAATAATTCTTTATTTAAAAAAGAATTTCTTGAAAAATATGAGCCAAATGTTTCGAGCCTACGTTTTATTCAAAGAACAATGACTTTTAATAATTCGTCTTGGAAGGGTAATAAAGATTTTAATTTAAAAAATGTATTAGATTATGTTAGAGAAAATAAAAATACAGCTTCTGAGTTAGCGCTAATTGAGTTGGGAATAACAAACTTTAAATTAAATATAAATCTCTCGGCAAGTCATGTTTATGAAAATAAAATGGAAAATATTAAAGCAAAAATAATCACTTATAATAATGCTTTGGATTATTGGGTAACAACAATTCCACATTTTTGGCAACCACACTTAAAAGAATTAAATTTGTGGCCGGAACATATCGTTTTATGAAAAAATTTATCAACAAATCAAACAATGAATATTTTTTAATTTGTTGAAAGGTAATAATTATAATTTAGATTTTGGTTTATTTATTTCAGTCAAATTAATTTGAGACATATTAATTGGTGATTCCATATCAATAAATGTTTGATAATGATCTGAAGTGTACCATCTTCTACCCGTATTTATATCTATAATCACACGTTTGGCATCTCTAGTGCCAGCAATTTCATCAACATTTAAAGGAATATCCATTTTATAAAATATAGCATTTTGAGGTGCGTTTTTAATTTTATTTTCATGATTATAAAACCTTGTTAACTTATTAGCATCAATCTTTTGGGTTAAAGAAAAAGCACGTGAAGGTACTTTATGTAAATTGCTATTTAAAGAAATTGTACTAGATGAGTTTGAATTATGTAATGATGCATTAGATCCTGATCCAGAAGGAGAACTTGAATTTGATTTTAGCAAGTCTGAATAGGAAATTTTACGATTTACAGATGCATCATGTAATGTTTCAGGTTCTGGTCTATGCATTTGCTCTTCAACTAATGAAGATCTTCTGTCTAAATCTAAATTCATTTCTCGAGATCTAAAATTAGCCTCACTAGCAGAACGTTGCATAAAGCCACTATTTTGTTGATTCGATGCTCCTTCTGCATTTACGACAGGTTTTTCAATAGGCGAGCTCTTATTTAAAAGTCCTCTTACATGATCGGCATATGAAAATGGTTTCTCCCCAGTAGATGCTTTTGCATTTACTTGAGGAACAACATTCACAGGAGCTACATGATTTGTTACTGCTGGAACCGCTTTATTTGAAGCATTGGAAATCCCAGGTTTAGGAGCAGAAACTCCACCACCTGAAATCATGGTTGGGTAGTTTCCTTTCATTGGGCCAGAAGTAGCTAGGTCTAAAACAATATTCCCAATAAAAATATCTAAACTGCTTCCTGATCCTACTATTTTTCCTCTTGGGTAGTGCCAATTGGGGCAAATGATATTATCTGCAACAACGTAACCCCAATCCGTTGCAGAAAGCGCATTTCCTGAAGCTCCTACATAATTTAAGTGATTATTTGTTATTTTTAAGCAATAATTTTGAAGTTTTTCGCAAGCATAAAGCCCTTTTTTTGAAGGTGGTTTTTGTTTTAATTCACCATGAGTTGGAGCTTCAGCCCTTTTTTTTCGACTCAATATTTCTTTATTTGAAAATTTATCCCAATTATTCCATTCTTCCCAATTATCCCAGTCCTCATTTTCAAAAGAATCTAAGCTAAAAAATAATTTAAAACTCTCCCAATCTTTTTGAAATTGATTCGCATTTAAAATAAGAAATTTTTGTGAAGAATGATTTTGACTTTTATTTTCTAAAGGAATGCTTCTTTTATTTCTTCTTATGATTTCATCATCACTTAGTTTTAATGAACTATGAATTGACATAGAAGGAGAATCTGGAGTGTTCACAATATGCAATCCGCCTTCTAACCAAAAATAGGAATCGTCTGGTTTTTTTGCCCATTCCCAATTTCCATTTTTATCACTACAAAATAAATAGGATCCATCTGCAAATAAAACAGAGTGAAAAGACATAAATGAAAATGTGATTGCTAATTTAAATGGTATATTCATGATTTCTAATTTCTTCCATAAAAATAGATAAACAAATTTATTAAATCTAATTCTTAAAAAATATTTAATTTTAATAATTTACTTATTTATTTAAAATAAATTCTATATTAATTTAAATAAATTTGATTTAGTTATAATATTTATTATTGATATTATTAATAAAAACAATATAATCGATTATGCTGGATATAAAACTAATAAACCAATAAAATTTGATTACCAAAAAAAATAATATTTGTCAAACATTCAAATTTTTTCAAAATTTGATATGGTATTTAATATTAAGAATGATATTTTAATTATTAAAATATTTTTTGCTATTATTTAAACTCATTTTTCTCTGGTTTTAAAGCTATATTTATTTGAAATTGAGAACCTAAAGATTTATTTGGATCGTCTAAATTAAATAAGTTTTGCACTTCACTTGGAAGATAAAAAGTTTCTAAAATATTATCGCTGTCATCATACCAATATAAGTTAGCTGTATATAATGCTTTGTATGATTTTGAAAGAAATTTTTTACTCGTCCTTAGTTTATTCTTTCCAATATCTATTATGTTATAAGATTTCCCAAGATTTGACTCTGAATTTATTTCTTTAAAAAACCATTGAAAAGCATTAGGCATTTTGTCTTGATTAGAGCAGTAATCATTTTCAACCCACTCACTAAAGGAGCTTCCTATTTTAATTTGTTTTGAAATGTAACAAACTTGACTCCCATCCGCAATTCCATAATTTGAAAAAAAGGAATGGTTATGCATATTATAATAGTTTTTGTAACCATTTAAATATACTTCTGGTGATAAATAATTGTATCCATTATTTAAGGGATAAATGAATAATTCAGTATTATCTATATTGCTAATGGCATAAATTTCTATATTAAATTGATAAAGTGGTTTAGAAACATTTTCTTTAATTTTATTATGATTTAAAACTTTAATAGTCCCATAATCTTCGGAATTTTCTTTTGAAAGAAATCCATAATTTTTATAGACCCTAACATCGTTACCTTGGTAAGAAGACATAAGTTTTGAAAAACTTTCTTCAGTTTCTTTAAAATACCATTTTTGTCTGGGATTCCTGAGATCACAAATTTCCATTTTTAAATAAGGATTTTCCTCATTTTCTGGAAAGGATAGACAATAATATTGATTATTTTTTCCATCATTAATTTCAGATATCAATTGACCAAACTCCGTAAATAACCATTTGTTTTTTGAATATGGTTTTTCACAATAATCAATATATAAATATTCATCATATGGTGAAAGGCAGTAAGTTTTACTACTATTTGTATTAACCTCAATTTGCATACCTTTTTTATCAAACATGAATTTTGGAGTTTCAAGTTCTAGAGAATTTGGAATGGTTTCATTGCTGGTAGTTAAATCGCAATCTATTTTTTGCGGGTCGGTAGATCTTTTTTTGTACATATGACTAGAATTTTGTCTTCTAGTATTGCATAAATAATGACTATTAAATCCATGAATATTTCTATAATTAGGGACTGATCCTAATAAATAATTATTTTCATGTATTGCAGGTTCAATTTCTGGATTATAATGTGGATTTTGAATTGTTTCAATGAATTCATAATTTCCTGTTTCGTTTGAATAATGGAACCTCCTAGCGGAAACAATCGAATCATGATGTATATTATAAAGAGCTGCGTATTCCCTCCGTCTTGTGTAATATGGTCTTAAGTATTCTAAATTTTCTAAATTTATATTTTCTTCATCAATTTCAAGATCGCCTCCATGCGTAATATTTATATGATTAGAGACTCCAAGTTCATTTCGATAGGCTGCATCTAATATTCTTTCATATGTTTGAGTGACACTAATAAAATTAGGTTGAGGTACAATTTGATAAACATATATTTCATTATAAACTTCATGAGCTCTATGTGAAGTTGGATTATATGAATTCAAAAAGGGTTCATTATTTGACAAAGCATTATCCATGGTGTTTTGCCATACCGATGATGTTCTTATAAAAGCACTAGGGTTGGATAATTGTGATAAAACGTCCTCCGATTCAATAATGCCCGCAAATAAATTTTGATATACAGAATACATATACTCAGAAAGATCTGTGCTTGTACCAAAGAATCTTTTAAATCCCATTTTAAAAATTTGACTTGGCGGCGTTGGTGTCGCTTTATATACATATTTTGGAATCTCATTATCACTATTTGGAGAAGCAAAAGTTTCATATGAAATGAAATTAAATGTAACAGAGTATAATAATAAAGTAACAATTTTCATTGATCTAAAACTCCATTATGTGAAAGAAGGACTGTAACAAAATAAAAATAAAATAATTAAACCTGAGGATCAAGTTAAAATTTAAAGATTTTAATTCAATTAATAAATTAGTATAAAAATCTATTTTAAATTTAAAAAAAGGAAAATAAATTTAAAAAATAATTTGGTAATCTAATTTTTATTTAAGAAGTTTTTAATAGATTAAATTTAAAGGAGTGTGCAAGTTTTTTTATATTTTAATTACTTTAATATTAAAATAACATAATACGCCTCGAGCACTCGTTTTTGATACAAATGCCATTTTGACTATCATAGTATTCATTTCTTTTACTCATCTGAGATGAACTTTATTGTATTCATTTGATGTTTAATAATTATTTATGTTATACTTTATTTTTTTTATTCTTTAAAACAGGAACCACAATAAACTTATTAAGAAAGCCTGATTAAATGTCTCTATCAATTTTTAAATCAGAAGAACCTTATAACTTTTATGAGGAAAGTGGATTAAGTATTATAAAAAATGCAATTAAGGATAAACTTTTTCTAAAATCAACAAAAAACTCTATGGATCTTTTTTTAAGAGGAAGAGATATCATTTCTGTTTACCCACAGACTCATGGAACTCACGAGCCCCATATAATCAATTTGATTTCAAATTTATCTGCTATTGGGTTTTCTGATTTTTTGATAGATATTGGAGCAAATATTGGTTTGACTTCTTGTCAAAGTGGCAAGAACTTTAAAGAAGTACATATGTTCGAACCAAACCCATATTGTTGCAAAATTCTTGAAGTAAACTCAAAAATAGCACTGAACAAAACAAACTATAAAATTTATGAATTTGGCTTAGGCGATCAAAATATAAAGTCTGTCTTGACCGTACCCATAAATAATTGGGGTGGAGCGTTCATTAAAGATGAAAGCAATTCATACGATGAAGCGACTTTACTTAAAAAAGATGGATTTGAAGTTTATGATGAATCTAATTAATCGTCCCTGATTTATTCGCTAGATCGCAATTCTTAAAACTAAATCTTCCTGTTTAAAGAGATTCATAATTTTTTTAAGATTAAAAGCACAGCCGCTTAAAATTGCATTCACACGATCACCAATTTTTCCAAGAAGAAAATTTCTTCCCATTCTATGATCTGTTTTAATATGTCCTATAATTGGCTCTATTGCTGATCTTCTTTTAAAGTATTTTGCCAAAGTTGGTGTTGCTTTCTTTTTTCTTCCAGCAACCATAATTTCAACATCATCAGGATAATTATTTTTACCTTTATAGCCTTCATCAACAAATGCTTGTTGCGGGCGTTGACCAGAAAGCCTTTCAGCTTGGTCAATAGATGAGTTTAAAGTATGGCCATCATAAGGATTTCCATGAAGAGCTTCGACACCAACAATCCAATTTTTTCTTGATGTTGTTACGATAGAAACTTTACAACCAAATTCATATTTTTTATGAGCTTTCCCTTTTGCTATGCATTCAACTTCTGGTGCATGAATACTGTAAATTTTATTTGAATCATTTCTTTTTTGATTTAAAATTCTTTCAGATAAATTTAATAAGTTACTTAATTGCTTATCTGGAATTAAACATTTTCTTTTAATGTCCCTTATTATTCGTCCTAAATAAGTTTTTAATTTTCTTATTTGAGATTTAGAACGTTTCATTTGTCGTGCATGTGCATATCGGCCTTGCATGACAAAAGCCTTTTGTCCTACTCTTTCGTAAGTTTGTCGAAGATGAATTGATCTTATTTTTGCTGCTTTTACAAGAACTCTTCTCATTTTGTGATATAGTTTTGCATCTGTAGGAAAGGTAACTGCTTTTTCTTGAACTGTTGTATCAACATTTACTCTTTTTAATTCAAAATTATCAATAAAACCTTCTCTTTTTGCAATATTAATTGTTTCTTCAAGAAGTTTTTCTAACTTTTGAAGTCCTATTTTTTTTCTCCATTTTACAAGCGTTGTTGGATGTATTGGCAAAGTATGCTCAAAATATTCGCATCCACAAAAATATTGCCAATAAGGATTTTGAATAAATCCTTTCACAATTTCTTCATCACTTTTATTTTCTAAGTACTTTAAATAATGCAATCCAACAATTAAGCGCACAGAAGTTTCTGGTCGACCAGGACCTTCTGCGTATGTTTTACCTACAGATTGCTCTAAATAATTCCAATTAATTATATTCGCTAAGCGGTAAAGATTATGGCTATGATTTAATAGTTCAACAAGTTTAACCCGATTCACACAAAATTCATCCTTGAAAATTGCAAGATTTTTACAAGTTTTCATAGAAAACTTGTAAAAGTATGTCTCTAGTTTGCTTAATTTGTCAAGTAACTGAATGAATATTTCAATTTTTCAGGGACGACTAATTATTTTAATGTAGAAATAGAAGTTAAAAACACAGTTGATATTTTGCCTCAAATTTTCAAAAATTTTGAAAATAAAAATTATACTTCTGGGATAATCAAATTAGATGCGGAAGGATTTGAAACTACCATTTTAAAAAGTTTTTCTAAAGTTTTACCAAATAATATTAAATTATTTATTATTTTTGAATCTTGGGATAAGAACTTTGATATGAATGAAATTTTAAATTTGTTTCATGGCAGAGCAAAAGCTTATAAAATTAAAAGAATAGTTCCATGGAAAAATAAGTTTGACAAGCTCTTCAAAATTATCTTTAGGTTATCAAAAATTAAAATAAAATATGAATTAATTTCAAATAAATCTAATGAATGGAATGGCGATATTGTTATTTATATTGATTAAAAAGTTTTAATGTAGCTTTTAAATTTAATATTTTGTTACTTCTGGAAATAATTCGGATGCTTTGTAAGAACTTCTTACTAAAGGTCCTGAAGCAACAGCTTTAAAACCCATTTTTTTAGCAACTTGTTTCCAAAATTCAAATTCATCGGGATGCACAAAACGTTTTACTGTTAAGTGTTTAGGAGTCGGTTGAAGATATTGACCAATTGTAATAATTTCGACACCGACATTGCGAAGGTCGTGCATAGATTCTTCTACTTCATCGAATGTTTCCCCTAGTCCAAGCATAATAGCGCTTTTGGTAAACATTCCTTTTGGGCCAATTTTTAATGCATTAGCCAAAACAGTTAAACTTTGATCGTATTTTGCACGGGCATCACGAACACGAGGACTTAAGCGACGCACAGTTTCAATATTATGTGCGAAAACATCGAGACCTCTTCCTGCATGAACAATTTCTTGGATAGAGGATTCTTGTCCTCGAAAGTCACCTGCTAAAATTTCAACTCTCGTATTTGGATTTTCTTTATGAATGGATTCAATTGTTTTGGAAATATGATGAGAGCCTCCGTCAGGGAGATCGTCTCTATCCACCATTGTAATGACAGCGTAACTTAAATTCATGGTCTTAATGCTTTCTGCCACTTTAAAAGGCTCTTCGGCATCAAGCAGTCCAGCAGGGTTTCCAGTTTTAATATGACAAAAACGACAACCTCTAGTGCAGACATCACCCATAATCATAAATGTAGCTGTTCCTGTATTCCAACAAGCAGAAATATTAGGGCAGCGCGCTTCTTCACAAACAGTATAAAGTTTTTTTTCTCTTAAATCTTTTTTAATACTATATAAAACATCACCACCTGTAAGACCTACTTTTAACCAATTTGGTTTTAAAGGACGACCCGTTCTTGGATTGTATTCAGGTTCTACAGATAAAGCTGCAAGTTTATGATAAACCTCTTCACGATTTTCAATCACAGATTGAAATTTTTGTTTGATGTTTTGATTGGTTATATTTTCCACCTGCATGTTTGCACTCCCTAAAAGACTTATGGCACATTCGGTCATGGCGATAACTGTTTATCCCTAACAGTGCGTTAAAAATTATGCAAATTCCAAGAGGTATTCAACACAATGTCGCGAATTTCTAGCTTAGAAGTCCAGCTTAGTAACGTAAAATCATTATTAAGGACAATGTGTGATGCTGTAAATACAGGGTTGGTTACTCTCATACAGCATTTTGAACATCCCAATCCAAACCGGTTAATTAAAATAGTCGTTCTTGATTCCGAAATAGATAACCTTGAACGTGCCATAGATACATCTATTTTACAAATATTAGCTACGCAACAACCTTTAGGTTATGAACTTCGGTTAGCTTATGCCTGCGCAAAAATTGCACACCATATTGAGCGTATTGGAGATGCTGTAGAAAGTTTAGCAAGGCAACTCGTAAATGGAGATATTCCAGATCAAAAAGAGATTTTTTTAGAAATGTTAAACGATTCAAAAGATCTCTTTGAAAGATCCTACACGGCCATGTTTGAGGGAGATTTATCCTTAATTCAAGAAATTCATTTGTTAGATGATAAAGTTGACTTTAAACAAAGAGAGCTTTACCACATAGCAAAAAAAATATTAAAAAAAGAAAGTAAAGGTAACATAGATAAAGCATTAAGAATTATTAGCATGAGTGCTAAAATAGAAAAAATTGCAGATCTCTGTTGCAATTGGGCGGAACAAATTGATTTAGCTGAAAATGGAATGGTTCGTAGAAAAATTCAAAAAAGAAAATACCGTTTGGTTTTTATGGATAATGTTGGAGGTATTAATGCTAGTATTGCAGCTTCTTTTTTGTATCAAAATGTAAAAGATATTGTCGATCTGTCTGTTGTTGCAAGTCAGCCAATTAAAACAAATAACATTCTTAATTTTACAAATTTACTTTCTGAATATGAGATCACACCGCAAATTTTTCCTATTGCTCGAATTACATCCATGAATTGGAATAAATCATTAATGTTAATTATATTAGGAGATTTTGAATTACCAAAAGAAGAACTAGAAGTTGTTCCCTATAAAACTGTCCAAATAATTTGGAATGAAATTAATTTTGAACCAAATGAAATAGAATCCGATCCAAAAAAATTTAAAGAATTTGTAAATTCACTTCTAATTAGAACAAATCATCTCGCTCAAATAATTGCTAGAACGCAAGAACAAAATGAATAACTATTTTTATGACGGGGGGAATTTTTTGCAAAAAAATCTCTAATAAATACAGTAATAAAGTATTTGACACGTCAAAATTTCACTTTCTGACAATTTTCAGACTGCTATAAGTAAACATCTTTCATGTAAGCTACAAGAAATGACATATATTTACCTGTAAATATTTTTAGGGGAAAAGATTGTTGAAGAAAAATTTCTTCACATATTCATTCTTTACATTTCTTACGGCAGTCAATTTCAATTATGACTCCATTCCTGTTTATGCTCAAAGTTCAAAAATAAAAAAAGAAAATAAATTATCTCCGTCAATTATAGGAGAAGATAGTTATCGTTTGGTTTTTGAATTAAATCAACCAAGAAGGTATGCGACAAGATTTATTAAAGAAACAAGAACATTACAAATTAGAATCATTCCAGCAAGATCAAGCGAGTTCAATGCAACTTCTTTTTATGATACAAGATATGTAAAAAGAGTTTTAATTCATGAAGATAAATCAGAAGTTATAATAGATATTCAACTAAAAAATATTCCAATTGGTTGGGTTGTCGCTACTCAAAATAAACCTTGGAGAATTCTAATCGATTTTTGGAGAACAGAACCCGAAGAAAAAAATTTAGAAGCCGACTGGAATTGGCAACCAGATTATATTGAAGGAATGAGCAAAGAATCTGTAAAAGAGGGTATGCCTTCAGCACAAATTATAGAGACAAATAAATTAGATGAGAATAAAAATAAAACGATTACAAATTTAAGTCCTATAATAAAAACGGATGCAAAAGAAACCAATAAGTTAACATTACAAGATGATAAAAAAAATACAGTAATTTTAACTAATAAAACTAACCAAACAATAAACAAAAATGGATTTCCTGAAATTTATGGAAGATTAGAAAAATTTATTCCAATGCCTGAGGGAAAATCAGCTCAATTGCAAATGCAAATGGGAGCTGCTTTTGGAACAAAAGACGAAGTTGAAATTGGAAAAAAATTAGCGGAAGAGTTTTATAAGAGTGGGAATGAAGCACAATCCCTTTCTATTTTTAGAAGACTTGCTGCGTTGTCAGAAAAAGGAATTAAATCGGATCCAAAGTTTTTATGGTTTGCAGGAGAATCCGCATATTTAACTCATAATTTTAGTTTAGCTAATGACTATTTAAGATCTATAATATTAAATTATCCTGGAAGTTATTATTCAAGTTTAGCAAAACTTAGAATTATAGATATAGATGAATTACAAAACTCAAAAGAAAAAGGATTTGGTAAAACGAGATTTCAAAATGCAGAAATATATTCTGAAATGGCATTATCAGAAAATTCTCCTAAAATAGTAAAAATTGCAGCGACACTTCGTGTTTTAAATCAAATTGTGAATGAAAATCCGAGTTCGGCAAAATCATACCAGCAAAATCTCGACGCATGTGTCGTAGATAGCAGTGTTCCATTTGATTTGATGAAAAATTGTGCATATGATCGAACTAGAGCATTAATTGAAAATGAAACTATAAACAGTTCTGATGCTGCGGTTCAGCAATTTAAAAAATTGGCACCGGGTGATAATCGAGCATTAGACTTAGAAAAAATTGTTTCTAGTAGAGTAAAAGAGCTTTTGAAAAAAACAGCTCAAACGAAACAATGGGAAGATTGGATTGCTTTTGAAAAAAAGGCGAGACCTTCTTTATTAGAATTTACCTTTGCAGATGGTGATGCTTTATTTACGAGAGCAGAAGCCTTTGAAGCTGTAGGGGAAAATCTAAAGTCAGCGCAACTATATGGTGCGTTTTGGCAAGCATCAAATGATCAAAAAAAGAAAAATGAAGCAGCCGCATTGGCGGCAAGACTCCTGTATCGAAGTAATAAACCTTCGGAGGCAGACGACTTTTTGCGCCGAATTGAACAGGACAGCAAGAGAAAAACAGAAGGTCTTACAGATCGATCTGTTACCTCTTTAAGGGAACTATCAGTAGCTCCCTACCGTAACAAGACAGCGTTACGTTTACTTTTAGATGAGATGAAACTTGGTCGTTATGTTGAACGCGACTTGCCAACTCTGGCTGAATGGGCTCAAAGGCTGCGTGGAACTCCTGATGTAGAACCACTTTATGCGAAAATACTCGCATATCCTGCAAAGTCTTTAGATGAAACTCAGACAGTTGAATCGTCAATCATGCAATACGCAGAAGATTTACGGGATTCAGGCAGGTTTGCAAATTCGGGAGATATGTTTCTTGCTGTTGCTAATTTAGCACAGGGGGCGCATCGAGCCGAAGCCGTATATAAAGCAGGAGTTGTATATGCGAGAGTTGGTCTTTTTGAAAAAGCAAAGACCGCTTGGCTATTAGCCGCAAATGACACCAACGACAAGCGTTTTTCATCTTTGGCAAGCGAGAGGCTTGATCGCTTAAGTAAGTAAACACCTGGTTTTGGTTCACGTGAGGGAGGTTTGTTTATGAGTGAAGTGCGTCCTGTGGGATTGTTTGACTTAGATTCCACAAATTATGGAACACAGCAAGGTAACAATGCTTTAGAAGGGCGTAGCGTTCATGCCAATACTGTGCCTTCTGAATCAGACAATCGAATTTCTGAAGAAGAAATGCTAAGGCACTATCCAACTAGAGATGAAAAAGTATATAAATTACTTGAAGTCGCTAGAACGATTGCGCCAACTAAAGTTCCAATCTTAATAACTGGAGAAAGTGGAACTGGTAAAGAAACATTCGCAAAAGCAATCCATATTGCTGGCGGGCGTGAGCGCGGTAGATTTATAGTTGCAAATAGCTCCAATATCCCGACTAATTTTTTTGAAATGGAATTATTTACAACTCAAAGATCTTCCCATGATTATAATCAGGGAGCTTTAAACAGACCATTAGAAACTTGTTCCTTAATGCTTGATGAAGTAACAGAATTAGATGCTTCCATGCAACTAAAGCTTTTAAGAATATTAAAGGAACAAGATATTAATAAAGGAGCTATTCGGAGAGGAACAGCTGCTGATGCTCGCATTATTGCTTGTAGCCATAAAAATATTCAAGATGAAGTCAATGCTCAAAGATTTCGCAATGATCTTTTCTTTAAATTGCATGTGATTCATTTAGAAATCCCATCTTTACGCCAAAGACTTGTGGATATTGATTTTTATTCAGAAATATTTCTACGTGAGTTCAATATTCAGTTTTCGAAAAATGTTCAATTATCGCCAACGGCAAAACAAGCTCTTAGAACTTACACTTGGCCAGGAAATACACGTGAATTGAGAAATGTCATTCAACGTTCTGTGTTACTTTCTACAAGAGATTATATTGGTGTAGAAGAACTACATTTAATGAGAGCTAATAGCAGAACCGAAGTTGCTATGGGTGATCCACTACCTCAAGTTACGTTAATGGAATTAGAGCAACGTTTAATTCTTCAAACTTTAAGAAGAATGAATGGAAATAGAACTCATACTGCGAAAGCGCTTGGCATTTCACTTCGTGCGTTACGTTATAAGTTAAATGAACTTGTTGAATGTGGATATGAAGTTGAAGGGAAAAATGTATGAGCTCTGTAGTTGGGAACCAAATATTTGGAAAACCCGATGCTGTACTTGAAGAAAGTTTAAATCAAAGACTGAAAAGACAGAATGTAAATGTTGCAAATATTTCAAATTCACTTACCCCAGGCTATCGGGCTTTAGGTTTTGAATTTGAAAAACAACTTCAAGCAGCAATTGGTTCTGACAAAGATCTTATTATGAAAGTAAGCGATTCTAGGCATATTAAAGCGCCAGGAATGGGTGCAGACGGTGTTTTAAAACCCGATCTTTTTGTGAAACCAACAGAAAGTATTGGAAATGATGGAAACACAGTAGATGTTGATCAAGAAATGACTGAAGTTGCCGGAAATCAAATTATTTATAAGGCTACAATTGAAACCTTAAATAGAAAATTAGGAATGTTACGTTACGCAATCAACGGCGGAAGGTAATTTTCTTTTTTAATATTATTTTGAGGAGAAGGAAATCTTATGAGTTTTTTAGAAGGATTAAAAATAAGCGCCTCTGGATTATCTGCTGAACGTATTCGCATGAACGTAATTTCATCAAATTTAGCAAATGCAAATACATCTAGAACAGAAGAAGGTGGGCCTTATAAAAGAAAAGATGTTTTATTTACCGCTAGAAATTCGGGTTTAAGCTTTGATAATTTAATGCGTTTGGCTTTTGATCCTAATTTAAAAGAAGTCAAGGTTGATGGAATTACAGAAGATAGAAGAGCTCCAAGGCTTGTTTATAACCCTAATCATCCCGATGCAAATGAAAATGGTTATGTTGCGATGCCAAATATTTCAGTAATGGAAGAAATGGTAAATATGATTACAAGTAATCGTTCATTTGAAAGCGATACTCAAGCAATAAATGCGACAAAGTCAATGGCTATGACTGCTATTGGTATAGGTAGATAGTTTTTTTATTAAGGTAAATTATAAATGACAAAAGCAATTTCTGCAGCAGATTTAGATTATTTAAAATTAAAAAATAATTTATTAAACTCTGTTCCACAAAGTGGAGGAGGAACTCCTCCAAATCCTGCAGGTAAAACAGAATTTCAAGATCTTCTTGAAAAAGGAATTAAAGAAGTAAACACAGGTGCAAGAGAAGCGGAAAAAGCAAGCATGGACTTAGCTTCTGGAAGACAAAGTAATATTCATGAAACTATGCTTGCAGTAACAAAAGCAGAGTTAGGCTTTAATATGATGGTTCAAATGAGAAATAAAGTGATAGAGGCATATCAAGAAGTAATGAGAATGCAAGTCTAAATTTTAGAAATAAAATTCTTAGTATATTTGTATTCATAAGGGTTTATTAAAAATGTTAGAGAAAATAAAACAATTTTCATCGCAATTTTTAATTCAAAGCAAAGCATTTTATGCTGGACTTACAAAAGGTCGAAAGATTGCGATTGGAATTGGATTATTAACCATATTTTTTGTTCTTTCTGTTTTTATATTTTGGAAACCTACAGTTAGATATGATCCCGCTTATACCAATCTTTCAGCTGAAGATAAAACAGCAATATTAGCTCATTTAAAAAAATCAGGATTTAAAGATTATAAAATGGAAGGTGATACTATTTCATTTCCAGATGATAAAATTATGGAAATAAAAATGTCACTTGCTCAAGAAGGATTGCCTAATACAGGCATAGGTGTTGGTTGGGAAAAATTTGATGATAGATCTTTTGGTATGTCTGATTTTGAGCAAAGAGTGAATAAATTAAGAGCTCTTCAAGGAGAGCTATCAAGAACGATTGGAAAGTTAGATCCTGTTGCCAATAGTAGAGTGCATATTGTGATTCCTGAAAATGCAATATTTGCGGATGATAAAAAATCTCCAACAGCAAGTATTTATTTAAAACTAAAATCGGGTAAATCTTTAAGTCAAAGACAAATTCAAGGGATAATTCATTTAACAGCTCGGGCTGTGGAAGGATTGGATCCCAAAGCGGTAGCTATCATTGATCAAGACGGAAATATGTTAACTCAGCCAGATGAGCAAGATGGTGGAATAGATAAGGTTACATCAGCACAACGTGAATACCAAAGAAAAGTAGAAAGAGAATTAGAGCAAAAAATTAGAGATATCTTAGCAAGAGCTGTTGGCCATGATAAGGTAGTTTCTAAAGTAGATGCTTTAATTGAATTTAAAAAGGTAGAAACAACAATATCCGATGTTGATCCAGAAAGAACCGCGGTAATTGCTTCGCAACGTAACGAGCAGTCATCTCAAGGTAACGGATTAAACCCTACTGGAGTCCCTGGGGCCAAAAGTAACTTACCTGGAGAAAGAGAAGATATTGGTATAGCTGGTGGATTAACGAATAGTACAAAATCTAGTACTGAGAATTTAAATTTTGAAGTGAAAAAAACACTGAGTAAAATTGTAGAACCAATAGGGAATATAACCAAATTGAGCGCATCTATTTTAGTGGACGGAAAGCTTGTTGACGGAAAATATGTCGCAAGAACTCCAGAAGAAATGGCTATGGTAACAAAATTAGTAAAAAATGCGATTGGTTTTAAAGAAGGCAGAGATACGATAACTGTTGAGTCCACTCAGTTTGAGCTTGATGAATTTGCACTAGCAGAAAAAGCTTCATTATCAGCGCGTCAAACTACTTTAATTCAAACTGCAATATTAGGTTTAGTAGCGATTGCAGCCATGTTTTTTATCTACTACGCTTTGGTTCGGCCTTATTTCAGATGGCTTACTTATGATCCTGAAAAACGCTCAAAAGAGCAATTGGCTCTTGTGGATTATGAGCTTGAAAGAACAGGTGCGGGTGCAAGAAGAGTGAAATTAAAAGAAGACGTACCATTTGATAAATTGTCTCCAAAAGAGCAAATTTTGTATTTGGCTAAAAATGATCCTCAAAAAACAACAGAAGCAATACGTCAGCTACTCAATCCAAATCATTAGAAATTATTATACTAGTATAAAAATTATGCTAACATATGTATCACAAAAACAGACGATATTCCTTGATATGTATTTATAACTAGTATATATAAAGAAACAGATACCTATATGCATTTTAAATGTTTTGTGTATTTATTGTATTTTAATAAATTATTTTTTAAATAAACAATTTTCATAATACTTATTAAATAATATATTTTTTCTCTTTTGATATATATAACTTTGATTAGAAAATATTTAAATATAAAAAAATTTTTGACAAAAAATCTAAAATAAACAATTAGGTATTTAAAATATTGCTATATTGCATTAATTTTGTGCGAAATATATGAAAGTTTTTGAAAAATACCATTTGATTTTTCCGAAATAATTTATTACTATAAATTAACATGAATTTAATCAAATTGCAAAAATTAACATGTGTTTTTTTATAAAAAAACTAACTTATATTATATTATTAAAGGATAAGTTTGTTATTAAATAAAGAGAGCTCCTCTTTTAAAAGAGGAGCTCTCTTTATTTTACTTTATAATATAAAGATTTGATCTATATAAATATTCAATTCAAAAAAGAAAAAATTTGCCTCTAAAATTTGTTACATAAAATGAACATATTATATAAATTATTTATTTCACAAAAAAACATATATTTTTCAATATTTTTAATAATTTAAAAAAATAGTTATTTAATTGATAGGTTCTTATTCTGCGGTTAATAAACTTGGCCTAGATTTTGCTTACTAGAAAATAGTGAGTTGATTGTTGAATCAATCATTCTAGATGTCATTTTAGATTTACAGGAAAAGGAATATATAATGTCAAAAGGCACACAACAAAAGCTTTCAACATATAAACCACCACGTGTACAAATCACCTATGATCTGCAAGTGAATGGTTCTGTTAAAGAGCAAGATATTCCATTTGTAATTGGAGTTATGGCAAATTTTTCTGGTCACCTTCATACGAAAACCAAAAAAATCAAAAATGAAAAGTTTTTAGAAATAAGTAAAGAAAACTTTAGCTCAGTTGTTCAATCTGTAGCACCTAAATTAAAGCTTAAAGTAGAGAACAAGCTTAAAAATGATGGTTCTTTTTCTCAGATTGAATTGGATATTACTTCAATTGAAGACTTCAATCCTGGAAAAATAGCTAATAAAGTAGATTCTCTTAGAGAGCTTCTTGAAACAAGAAAAAAATTAATTGAATTGCAAACGAATGTAGATTGTAATGAAAAATTAGAAGAAACATTATTGCAATTTATGAAAACTCCTGAAGCACTGAAACAAATTGCAAGTTCTGCTGGTACAGAAAATATAGCAAAAGAAGCAGAATAATCATTTTAAAATTATGAGGAAGACATCATGAGTTCAACAGAATTTGCAACAGAAACAAAATCATTTTTCGATCTAGAAAACCTAGAAATTCCTATTATGGATCAAGCTTTAGCGAAATCTGATTTAAACAAAAACAATCAACAAATCAATAATGTAAAAGATATGTTAACTGTTTTTGCTACAGAAGTTGTTAATGAAAAAATGGAATTTAAAAAAACCATTACACATATGATTAGCCAAAGAATTGCTGATATTGATGAAGCACTTACGCTTCAAATAAACGAAATTATTCATAATTCTGAATTCCAAAAGCTTGAGGCTACTTGGAAAGGTTTACATAATTTAGTTAAATTTTCTGAGCCAGATGATAAACTTAAAATTCGTATTTTAGATGTTACGAAAGAAGATATTTTATCTGATGCAGACTCTGCACCACAATTTGATGAGTCTGGTTTATTTAAACTTGTTTATGAAAATGAATATGGAACATTTGGTGGAACTCCATATGGGCTTTTATTAGGCGATTTTACATTTGGAAAAGGCATTGAAGACATAGAGTGCTTAAAAGCAATTTCTAGTGTTGCTGCTGCTGCTCATGCTCCTTTTATCGATGCTGCTAGTCATGAATTATTTAATATTAACTCTTTCTATGACTTAGATAAACCAAAACAATTAAGTAAATTATTTAATACTGCTGAATTTGCTTCTTGGGGACATTTCAGAGCTTTAGAAGATTCCAAATATGTTTCTTTAACTCTACCAAGAGTTATTATGCGTGAACCATACGGTGGTAAAAATGGAATTCCTGTTAAAGAATTTCATTTTGAAGAAGCGCTTGATGGCACTGAACATGATAAATATTTATGGGGAAATCCTTCCTTTTCTTTAGCTCAAAGAATGGTTGAGTCTTATAGACAATACGGATGGTTTTCAAACATTCGTGGCTCCGAAAATGGTGGTACTGTAACTCAACTTCCTATTCATACTTTTACGGATAATGAAGGTAACAGTACTTTTAAAATGCCGGTTGAAACAGTGATTACAGATCGTCGTGAAAAAGAATTAGATGATCTCGGATTTTTATCTCTTGTTTATAAAAGAGGAACAGATTCTGCTACATTTTTTGGATCAAAAACGATTCATAAATTAACAGAGTATGACAATGATCTTGCAAATGCGAATGCAGAACTTTCTATCCAGTTACCTTATGTTATGGCTGTTTCTCGATTTGCTCATTATTTAAAAGTAATTATGAGAGACAAAATCGGTTCATTTACATCACAAGGAGAAATAAATGAGTACTTAAATAATTGGATCTCAAGATATGTTATTTTGGATGACAATGCTAGTAATTATTCGAAAAGTTGTTTTCCTCTAAGGGAAGCAAGGGTTGATGTTGTTCCTGTTCCTGGAAAAGTTGGTGCTTATAAAGCTGTAATGTATTTAAGGCCACATTTTTATCTTAACGAGCTGACAGTTTCGTTGAGACTAGTAACTGAACTGCCTCAGTAATATAAATATTTAATTATTAAAAGGAAAATATAACATGCCAAATATAGATATAGATATAAATAATGACAAAATATTATTAACTTTACCAAGCGATTTTAAAGTTGAAGGCTCTTTCAAAAATAAAGAAATTATTTGTGAGCAAACTGCTTTTCCAATTTTATCTGAAAGAGAAACTGATAAGTATTGTTTAAACTTTTTACCAACTATTAATATTGTTGATAAAAAAGCAATTCGTCTTTTAGAACCACACAAAACACAACTTTTAGACGTTGTTACTTTAAAACTAACAAGTATTAATGAACAAAAAGGATCTGGTGATAAAGATGGTAAGACAATTTTAAAGTCTGAACTTACTTTTTTCAATGTAAGAATGAGTGTTGAATCTCTTGAAGCAGATAAAGCAGTACTTGCTTTTAACCCCATTTCTGGTAATGGAAAACAAGGTGGAATAAGACAAAAACTTTTTAGCCTTGCTGAAGGTAAAAATAATCAAGCTATCAGTGATATTCATGCAGATCTTGCTACTAGCCAAAAAATGGTAGACAACATCCCAGTTGAATGGAAATATGATGGAGCTCCAAGCGTAAAAGTTTAAGTTGATTATGCAAGGCATATTATTGGTGAATAGCCATAATATGCATTTGTTTTTTAGCTATTTGAAGTCTTCATATTCAGGAATATAAAAATGAAAAGTATCGAAAGATTATTTTATAATTATAATGAAAAAGATGAAGACTATTTTTTTTTTCACTAATTAGAAATATTTGCAATATTTTAAATACAAGAAGTTCTCTTTCTTGTTCTGACTTTCAAGAATGTTCTAAATTATCTGCTATTCATTTTGGCTTACCAAGCATCACGCACCTCTCTATGGAATCAAAAATTGAAAGACAGCTTTTGTGTAATCTTGTTGAAAAATCAATAAATGCATTTGAGCATAGGCTAAATTTTATTAATGTTGACTTTACTCATTACGATTCTTTAAAGAAAGAAGCAAAGCTTTCACTGAAGGCAGAATATAATGAAGATGATATTATTTTGAATTTGATTCTTAAAATATCAATTTGGGAGTTTGTTGTATATGAGTAAAACAAGTAATCAAGATTTTTTGGGAATTTATATTAATATACTTGAAGAGTTAAGGGAGAATGGAAAAATATTTTCTCAGCAAAATCCTGAGTTAGCTCCCTATTTAGATTTATCATATAGAAAAAGCAATGACCCTGAAACTGAAAGATTAATAGAATCTTTTGCTTATATGTTTGCACAAGTTGAGCATAAATCTCTAATGGCACAAAATGATTACTCTATTAACTTTATACAAAACATTTTTCCAGAATTAATATCTCCTCTTCCCGCTCTGACAATATTAAAATTAATTCCAGAAAAAAACTCATTTAATAAAGAGAAAAATAGTATAACTATCCCCAAAAATACTTTATTTACAGCGTTGAATCAAAATAATATTCAATGTAAGTTTTCTTCTATACATGAAATGATAATTTCTTGTATATCCATTAATAAATCTCATTATATAGATTCAAATAATAGTAGTCAAAATATTTATTCAAATCGAAGAGCTTTTGTTCTAGATCTTGAAACAATTCAGCCATTAGAATTGCAATCTAATAATTCAATAGACATGCCTGTTTATGTTGATTCTGATTTTTATTCTACAATTTCTATATATGATGCAATATTTTCATCTGATAAACCAATTTATATTACTGTTGATGATGAAGAGACGCCCATTGTTTTATCAAGAAGTAATATAACATTTAAATTTAACTTTGATAGTTTATATAATAGCGACAATATTATTTATCCATTATTTGATTTTATCAACTGTTATCAAAAATATTTCTTTTTTAATATTAACTTAAAATTTAATAAAAATATTAAAAATAAAATTCGAATTGTTATTCCAATTGAAGAAAAATTTGACAATTTATCTAAAATTGGAAATGATTTTTTACAATCTAATTGTATTCCAGTATCGAATTATTTTGAATCTAAAATGATTCCCATTAAAGCAAATAAAGATAAAGATGAATATTTGCTAAGAGTTGAAGGTGAAAATGAGGCAGATATTTTAAATATACTTTCAATTAAAGCATATGATTCTGAATCTGGAGAATCTTATCTATTACCTGAATATCATAATCAAAATAAGACGACAAAATCAAACAAAACAAAAGAAATATATAGCGACTTTTGCTGGGCTTCTAGAAGAAACTTTACAAATACTGTTAAGGAAAGCGGATGTTTTTATGTAAAGATCTTTTTTAATAATCAAAATGTAAATTTTGATAATGTTATATGGCCAGATTATTTGTTCCCGATAGGATACTGTACAAATGGGATTGAAGCGAACTATATTAAACCTTATACTGAATTTAATTGCAGAAATAATAATATATTATTAAATAAAGTTTACTCTTTATTTGTTCCAAAATATTCTAATAGACCATTAAAACACTTTGGCAATATTGAGATTTTAAAACTACTTTATAGAGTCAACCAAGAAATTGTTTCCAAAAAAATTATTAATGATTCCGAATTTGAAAAAATGTTGGAATATATTACCACTAAAGGCAATCCTGTTAGAGCTCTAATCAGACAAATTCTTCATAACTCAAATGGTTTTAAAGCAGAAGAAAGTGTGAATAAAAGTATTTGGAAAAATCAAGTTTATTTTATCCCAGAAATTTCTTATAAATTGAATTTTAGCAAAAAAGATGGGATTCCAAGAGGCACCTTATTTTTTATAAACTTTTTAAATTCTTATTTTAATTATATAAGAGATTTTAATCTATCTATCAGTTTTAAAGCGGAATTAATATGAAATTAAACAGTTTTTTTTCAAAATATCTTTCAATTACAGATAATGAGCGTATTTATAAGATAATGCGTGATATTATATCATATAATAATATTGAAATTGATGAAAAAATGTTTTTTTCTTCGACCGCATTTTATAATTTTAATATTGATAATAAAATTATAATAAAAGAAAGATTCCCTTTAAAAATATTTATCCCTGATTTTATTTTAGAAAATTTTTCTTTACATACAAAAGATCAAAAGAAAGTTATTATTAGTTTTTTAAAGATATTTATTAAAGAACTTATTTTTTTAAATCACTTTTTTGAAGTAAATAAAAATATCTTGAATTATTTGTTTAATTTTAAAAATTATAATGAAAACGATTTTTTAAATAGCCAAAAAAACTTAAATTTATTTTTTCAGAATTTTTTTAAAAGAAAGCCTAAAATTATTGAAAATATTCCGAAATTAATTTCTAATAATAAACAATTTGTTTTAGGTAAAAACAAAATTAGTAGTAAAACATTATGTAATGATTATTCTTTAGGAAGTTCTTTTTACTCATTTGTCAATAGAATTAAAGTAATTATTGAGCTTGATTCGAGTGAAATTGTAAATTTTAAAGTTTTTCTCAAAATAATTGGGATAACTGGAGTGCAAATTATTTTTTCTAAAAATAAATTGAAAAATAACATCTATAAATATTCATTTATTTTTGAAAAGAATAAATGTTTAGGTGTATATGCAATTCCTAACACAAATGATTTTTTATCTGATGGAGAATTTTATGCTTAGAAGTGATGACTTTAAAATATTGCAGTTCAATAATTCAGAAGATTTATTGGCGCCTATCTCTTCTGAAAATCCTTGTGGAATTTATTCAAAAAGAAATCAACTCATTATTAATTTAAAAGATTCTAGAAATTCATTAGCTTCTGCTGAAATAGAGGATGAGTTATGGTCAAAAAAGGAAAAAGAAAAATTAGGCTGGGATGATATCTCTAAATTATGCGAAGATATCATTATAAATAATATAAAAGACCTTCAGGTTTTTTCTTATTATGCTGAATCTAATTTTCATATCGAAGGTTTTCCTGGTTTAGCAAAATCAATGAGTTTAATTCTTTTGTTATGTCAAAAGTATTGGCAAGAAGTGAACCCACCTATAATAGAAGACGATTATTCTTTAAGGGCTGCTCCTTTTTTATGGTTAAAGCTAAATTTACCGATTATTATTAAAAATTATTCACTAAATTCTTCAAATGATTCTCAAAACTCTTTGTCTTGGTATTGGCTTGAAACTCAATCTTCTAAGGGCACTGAATTTGCTGCCAAAGCAAAAAACAAACTATCTTTAGAATTAGATTCTTTAAGTTCTCATTCTATAAGTGAAATTTATGGTTCTCTTCAGTCTATTATACTAGTGCTTAAGCAACTTGAAGAAGAATTTATATTAGAATTAGCAGAAATAACAGACGAAGATTTATCTTTCTATGATTTAATTTCACTTTGTGAGAATATTGTTTCTGTTTTTGAAAGTAAATATAATAAAGAAATAGAGAATGGTAGAAATAATACAAATAGAGAAGATCCTTCACTTCACTTAAATTTAGAGAGTGAAAAGTCTAGTAATATAGTCTTGAATTTTGAGGTGAATCAAATCAATTCCGTAGAGCAGGCCTATAAAGTAATCGAAGCGGCAAATAAATTTCTACTTATCAATGATCCACATTCTCCTTCTCCTTATTTAATAAGGCGTGGTCTTGATTGGCGTAAAAAATCTTTATTTGAAGTTTTAATGGAATTATTTTCTACAACTTCAAATCCTCAAGAAATTTTTACATTATTAGGTCTTTCACACCTTGATAATAAAAATGAATGAAATTTAAGATAGGAATTTATCTATGTTTGCTAATTTTGAAAATACGAATTTGACTAAACCATTTACGATAAGTAATGGAATGATTCTTCTTGAAATAATGAATCAAAAAAAGAAAAAATTTGACGATTTATTTACTATTTTAGGGCCAAGAAGTCTAATTTTAGAAATTATAAATGGAAAAAGAAAACTAACAATAAATCAAATTAAAAAACTTTCTGAGTATTTTGAAATGAGTTCTGATATTTTCTTAATTGATGAGAATCAGCCTAATTCCGCTTCTTCTCATTTTGAAAACCAAGAATTAGAACAAAACCCATTTTCAAATCCGGAAGATCAAAATAGGGATAATTTGGAGTCATCAGATAGCGATAATGAAAATTCAAATTCCCACTTAGAGAACTCTTTTGAACAAAATGATTCGTCTCATTATCCTATGAAGCCTTTTTGGGAAGACTAAAAAAATATTTTATAAAAGCTAAAAAAAGATAGAGAGATTTTTTATATCTTTCTATCTTTTTATTTTGTACTAAAAATGAAATTATAAAACTGAAATTTATGAATTGGCTTTAAACTTATTTATATCAATTGATGAAGAGCTTTTTAATGATATTTTATCTGAACTTTTAATTTCAACTCCTAATTTGTTGCTTTCTAATTTACCACCTTCAGATTTAATATTTAAGTTTTCAGAGCTTTCCAATGAAGCATTTTTATTCGTAATATCAAGTTTTTCTTTGGTATTAATCGTTGAGTTTTTGTTTTGGATATCTAATAAACCTTTGTTATTTAAATTAAGTCTCACAAAAGTTTCTTTATCATCTATAGAGTTCACATAAATTAAAAGATTTTCTTTTGTAATAATCCCTCTTTTGGTCTCATCAAGGTCAACAGGATGTTTATTTTTTGAATTATAAAATGAACCAACAATAATAGGCTGGTCAATATCATTGTCGTTGTATTTAATATCTACTTCGTCACCAGGCAGAGGGATAAATAAAGCACCATGGTCTTTACTGGCATAAATTTCACGGAGTCTAGCCCAAACAAAGTTTTTAGAGTCTTTTTCGTTTATATCATGCCAGAAGTATTGAATTCCAATATAAATGACCCCGTCTTTTTTATCAATTTGTAGGTCTTTTATTTCTTTTCCAAAAACGATTGCAGTCGTATTATGTGCAGAAGCGTTTAAAATGATATTTTTGTAATGAGTTACATATGCGCCTTCAAAATGAGCGTCTTCGCTTTTTACAAAAGGGTACATTTTTAATTTAGCATTATATTCTTCTTCATATGTATCTTTTTTAGAAGAATTTGGATTTGTTGTCGTGTTTGAAATGTTATTTTTTCTTGAATACTCATAATCAACTTCGTAAACAATAAAGTTTGTTTCTAGATCAATCGGTAAATTATCTTTTAGGTGTTGATTTAATTCATTATCAAAATTGATACAGTCGCCTAAAGTATAAAACATGTTATTTCTATTTAAAACTAATGAAGTAGATTCATTATTTTTTCTATTTAATTGATTAATAGAATAGTATTCTGATAGTTTTAGACTTTCAAAATTTTTTTGATAATTAGGATGATTTGTCCAGGAAACTTTATTTTTATTTGCTTCTTTTGATGGATATGTATTTGAGTTAGGATTGTCAAAACTTCTACTGTCAAAAAATTCTGTTTGAATATTGTCAAATCTACTTCTGCTAAAATATGAGAGATCTAAAAATTCACCTACGGTATTTGATCTAGTCAATTGCAAGTTAATAGGTTTACTTGTTGAGCTCTTAAAATAATTTTCAACATTATTTGTAATTACTAATGAAACGCTTTTAGCTTCTTGAACATGGGTGAATGTTAAATAATCTTCATTTAAAAGTCGGCAAATGAAATCAAAATCTGTTTCACCATTTTGAATTGTATTTTTTCTTTTTAAAAGTTTATCTTCGTCTACTAGCTTAAATATGGGATCAATTTTAAATATTTCACTAAACGTAGAATATTTTTTGTATATTTCTGTAATAATTTCTTCGGAAGTTTTGTCATTCCAGGTTTGATATTGATTGCCATAAGTTGCATAAAAAAGTGGAGGTACAAGAATAAATTCAAAGCTAAATCTATCTTTATTTGCTTCATTTACTGAAAAATTAATATTTTCAACAATTCCGGAAAGTGTTTTTTCTCCAGCTACAAATTTATTTTCATAGTTATATTTATATGAAATACAAAACTGGATTGTTTCTTTTGATAATTCTTTTAAAGCTTTGCTATTAATTTTATTTTTAGCGATATCAACTGAAACAAAAAGGTGTATTTTATATAACTTAGAAAATCCTTCACTTATTTTGAATGAAGTGATTTTTAAGTCTTTTAGCAACTTAAAAGTGTTATTTGTGAACTTAACATCTTGTATAATGCATTCTTTATTAGCCATAATTAAGCCTTTATAAAAATATCATACCTTTTATTCAAAGTTGTCACTTACATTGCTAACTTTTGCGCCTTTTTTCTCAATATAAGGGGCTAAAGTAGGAAAATTAGGCACATTAATCCTAACTCCTTTTGCATTCTTTAAATACAAGGTGATGAAGAACTTAACTTGTTTATCATTATTAATTGGTAATTCAAACTTTAACGTATTTTTCAAGCAATAATTAATGTTTGAACAATCCGCATAGTCATTAATAAATTTTAATAAAGACCAGCGATTTCTCACATTAAAATATATCGTATTATTCGTAATAAAGATATTTTTATCTTCGGAAATTTTATCTAATGAATATTTAGAGGTTTGCGCTAATGTTACCGAAAATTGCATAGGATCTGAATATGTCCAGAGAAATTTCCCTTTTGATATATTGCCTTGATCCGACCCAATTATTTCATTACCAGATTGTAATGACCAGTTAATAATTTGATTTCCTAAGATTTCTCTGTCTGTATTTGTCCTAAAATCAATATCCACATTCCATTTTGCTGGCATCAAATTGCCATCTTTGTCGGATTGAATTTGAAAGAAGTTTTGTGCATTGGTTAAGCTCTGAATAAAGTTCTGAATTTCAGGTCTACCACGATATAAAGCGCTGTATTGTTTTAAAATAGGTAGGTCTTGTTTTTGAAACTGACTAAAATCAGTGAATAAAGAATTTAAGTCATCAATAGAGGCACTATCCATGGATTTTGAGTTGCTTTGGAATGGAAACTTATTCGCAATCGCGGAATTAAACTGAGACGCAATTTTATCATAATTTGAATAGGCTTGCTTTATTAATAAGGTTTGGCATCTTTTAGCGAGTGGTGAATAAATACTTCTTAGTTTATTAGAAAAATAGTCACTATTTCCAATAACAGGAGGTTGTGCAATAAATTTAGCACAGCTTTCTGTTCTTAGATTTGTCATTGTTGTTGTCAAAAAAGAGGAAAATGAGCCAAAAGTATTTGCTTTTGGGGTTGGGGATAGGGAATCTTGTAAGTTGATTAAATACTCAATAGATCTATCGCTATTAGCAAAAGTGTCTTTAAAAAATGTTGCTCTCGAAATAAGAATAGGAGAGATATTTTTATTAAAAAATTGTTCTAAAGAAGCTCTCTGGTTTGATATATACAATTTAAGATCTTCATCAGTGCCAACTCCAAAAGCATTATAAGCAGCCGAGGAATCTCCATTCCAAGTCATAAAATCCGGATTTATAGGCGAAAAGAAAGACATGCTATTTATTAAACTTGAATATTTTTTAGCTTGTCTATCAATTTGCTGGCTAATAATAGAAACAAGGCTTGTATTTATTTCAGTATTATTACTTCCTATTAAAAGGTCTGAAATCGATTTTAAGATAGGGGCAGAAAGCTGCAAGTTTTGAATATTAGGATCTAATTGTGGATTTGTTGGATTTGGCAATTGATCATTTATATTAAATATTCTAATGGAATTTGATAAATTTTTATTCCAAAAGGAATAACTTTCTTTTTTAGTTACTTTATTAAAAAAGATTGCTAAAGGTTCAGGAATAACAGTCTGATTAACAGAATTAAATGCAGCTGAAAAATTATTTCCTTGTTGCAGAATAGGCTGTAAATTGTCGATTTGCCATAATGCATTTGTTGGCAAGTTTTGAGCAATTGACTTTAAATCAGAATATATTGTTTTGTTATCTGCATTATTTTGAGTGCTATTTGTATTTGGATTTACAATAGAGTTCATTTTTGTTAGCGCCATTGCAATTTGTGCTAGCAATGGGTTCATAACAATACTTTTTGTATCATTTATAATGATGGGAAATGAAGCTCCAATTGGTAAAAGTGAACTTAAATTAGATTTAAAGTCTTCAAATTTTTGGTTTCCTACAATAATCGTTTTATTAGAAAACTCTTTTCCTAAAATTGGATTTTTTTCAACTTTATTCAAAAATAAGCCAAAATTTTCACCGAAAAAACTATTCGTGTTTTTTAAGCTTTCTTGATTTTTAACAAGAGCATCATTTAATTGATTTAAATTGTCTATAAAGCCTTGAACGAATTTGGGATCTGATAATTTATCTTGATCATTCAAGGAGTCTCTAATAAGCTGTAAGTTATCGTTTACTTTCTTAGCTGCAATCATAATCTCATGATGTGAAGTGTAATAATCAAAATATATCTGTAATGAGTTTTTTAATATATCTTTGGTCTGTTGCTCAAAATCTATATAATTAGGATTCACTAAAGAAATGATATTTCTATTATCTAAAACAGAAAAAACATTTCTTTCTGCCAAAGTTTTTCCACAGTCTAGTCCATAAAGAAAGTAAGCCATTTGAGTTAAAGCTTCTGTGTCTTTTTGAGGATTTTTAGAATAAATTAGACTATAAATACTATTTATTTGCGTATTATCTTTAACAAAAAGTCCTAGGTTTTTAATTATTTCATCAGCTGATTCATTAGTTAAATTCCATGACTTATTCTTTATTAAATGTTCTGATACTTTATCATTAAAATTTTGAATCAATATTTTTGATACAAAATTTCCAAGTTTTTCATTATATAGTGAACTATATTTTTTTTCAATTTCTGAATTCCAAGATGGATATAATAAAGAATAATAAAAATTTGTTGCAGCTAGTTTATTTGAATTATTTATTAATGAACATATTTTGTTTTGCATTAAATCATTATTATTCGCTGACTTGTCTAATTTATTATATCCATTAATGAAATTAGTTAATTCAGAAAAACTACTTAAAAATATGCTTCTTTTTTGTTGTAAAAATGAAGTTGAACTAAATAAAGCATAGGACACAAAAGTTATATTCAATAGAGTAAAAGCAGCTAAAATATATCTATTTAAAATTTTATTTCTAATAAATTCTTTTGACGCATGTGAACCATTAATTAAATTTTTTGATATATAATTAAACAAATTAAATAAATGAGAATCTTTATCTTCAAATTCATCTCTTTTATAAAAACTACTTATATTTATGATATAATGAGAATAGGTAAATTCTTTTTCTTTTAGAGAAAATCCTTTATAAAAATAATCTACATAGTTTTTTGAGAACGAAATAAGACTTGATTTTAAACTAAAGAAAAAACGTATGATATCACCTTGTGAATTACCTTCGAAATTTAATAAAAAATGTTGGCAATTTAGTTCATAAGAGGCAATACAGCTTTCTATTGCTTTTTTAATTTCCTTGTTGAGTTCCTCAGTATTTTCATGAGTTCTATGAGACAATCCAAATACAGTGCTGGAATCACTTTCGTCTTTTATCAATGGGTATAAATGTAAAGGTGGGACATTATTTGTTATAGAAGTGTCTATAAAAAATAAAGGAATTTTTGCTTTTAGTTTATTACATATTTCTTTATAAAGTTTTGATAATATAAATGCTTCTTCAGATAACTCTTTATAATTAATATTTTTTTTAGTAAATGAGAGCTGGTTTGGAAAAAATATAACACCATCTAAAATACTATTCTTTCTTAGTTTTAATATTTTCCTTAATGTTAATTTAAGGCGGATTAAATTTATTTCTTTTGATTCTTTAAGTAAAAAATCATTAAAAAATAGATAGTTTATAGAGTTGATATTTATAATTTCAAATGATTTTTTTGATTCTTCAAAGTATTTATATATATCACTTGATTCTATTTGTTCGCTTAATTCTTGCAAGTATTCATTTGAATTATTGGATAGTATGATGAATAAGTTTTTCTGTTTTAATCTTTTTTTGTTTTCGTAAAACCAGAATCTATCAAATAAAAATGTTTTAATTTTTTCATTTGAAAAAAATCTTGAAATATCTGGATTCCATAAATTAAATAAATAGTAAAAAGACACTATGAATAAAACTAATGCTAAAAATATATAAATCAACGTGAGTGACATAATTAACCTACTTTAAGTTACCTTTTACATGATACCTTTGGATAAAATATTATTATTAATTAACCAGATATAAATTGAAGCCGCTAGGAAGATTGTAAATAGAAAAAGGTTAGTAAGGAGTAGGGAGTACATGATTTTTTTATGGTTTATTTCAAATTCAATATTTGAAGATTCATAAGAAATACTTGGTAATGTTCCAGTGAGCTCGGGTTCTGATTCAAAGTTTGTTTCGTTATAAAATTGATATAAATTTGTTTTTATTTGTTCTACTTTATCGATATCATGATTTGAATGATATTTTCCTTTAAATCCAGAGCATAAACATAGATAAAAACACATTGCAAGTTCTCTATATTTATAATCTCTATCTATAAGGATTCGATCGCAATAGTCGTAAAACAAATCACCAGAAGAGCTAGAAGAAAATATTCTATTCTCAAGGGTTAAGTTTTTCCAAATTTCTTTTCCAGGCCAAGTTGAAGTAATAAGCATTTCATCAATAAGCGAAACAAGAGCAAAATGAAGTAATTTTAAAACATCTGTTCCATAATATTTTTTATTCTTTTTTAATGAATCAATTTTTCGTAATATAAATTCTTCAATTTCTTTTGAAATATTACTCACATCATTTTCATTTAGAGTTACAATTTCATTTGTACTCTCTGGATCATCGTTTTTTATTAAATTACTCACATCATTCAACATATTAAAGAAAAAATGAATAACTTCTTGGCTAATAAGAATTATATTTTCATTAATAGGTGTTTCAGTTTGTTTCGCTAAATTCATTATGCTTTCCTAGAATAAATAATTACTTCTTCAGGTAAATAATGGATACTATCATTTACGCTTGAAGAAATAACGATATTTATTTTGTCCTTTTTAATATTTTCAAGTTTGACATAAACTAAATATATATTTTTCTTTGGTATTAAATTTTCATACTTTTCAATTATTGTTCTAGATAATCCAAGTGATCTTCTTTCAATTATCATTGATAAATTTTCTTCTTCGCAAATAATTGAGGATTTTATCCAATTTATAAAGTTTTCTTCAGAAACAGAGTAACTTTTTTTAAGACCAATTAAAATATGCGTATTATTATCTAATGTATTTTCTTTTGTGAGAATTGTAGACTGAAATTTTTTGTCAATTTTTGAAATTTTAGTGACGTTAAATCCAGTTGGAATTTCTCTTTCTAAATATTCAATAATATAATCATGAATAGTTTCGAAAGTTTCTAATAAATTAAAGTGGTTATAAGGTACTAAAGATTTAGGGTTTTCATCTATATCATTAGATGAAATCTGTGCATATACATCATAAAGTTCTAGGTAAAGTTGAAAAGGATGCAACTGGCTAGAGTGTATACTTGCTTCGAGTCTTGGTAAACAAGCTTTCATTGTTTTAAGAGCTTGTCTTCTATTAAAAAATGTTCCTTTATACTCTTCATTATCAAATTTATATATGTCTGCAATAATATCTTGTATTTTATAACGCAGCAATAAGCAAACGGAATTACATATTTTCCAAATACGGGATTCTTGTATAATTGAAGTTGTCGGAGGGCAGAATATTTTTGTTTTATAAAAACTATTTTCTAAATAAATTTTTGCAATAGGGATTGCAATAAAATTAGAGTTTATTTCATGCTCTAGCATAAAACTTACATTAGGTTTTATTTTAGGGATATAAATTTCATCTTCACCTGTATTTTCGTCAATAGCATAACTATCAATATTAACAGATTTAAATCTTGAATTTGCAGAATTTAAAATATAATTATTCGTTTTGTTTTTAGGAACACAAATTACTAAAGTTACAGGTTTTTTGGATAAGATATCTTTGTGTTTAGTTAGGTCAAACTCCAGTGTTTCTTTATCTTTACTTGAATTAAAATAATATTCTAGACCGTCTTGAAAAGTGCACTCTAATTCTTCAACTTTTAAAAGTCCATTTGTGAAAGTATTTTCATCAAATGTAAATGTTTTTACTCCAAATGGATATGGAATATTTTGAAAAAATTGATATTTATATATATTTTCAGAACGCTTAAAAGCTTGTTGAAAATGTTGTGGAGATAAAAGCATTCCATCGTGCCACATGATTTGTTCAGGAATGTTTTTCAAACTTTTCATAATGAAATCCTTTTATTACTTAAAGTTATATGAAATAGAAGCGGTGCCTTCTAATCCAGAGGTATTTGTTGCTAAATCGCTAGAATCATTTGAAAAAACAAGTTGATAAGCAGCTCCTAAAGAGAATTTAAAACTTTCTGAAATATTAAATTCTGCTAATGCGGTAGGCTTTAGCGACCAGTAATAAAGAACTAAACTTTTTGGTACTTTAGAGTTGGTATTATCTGTTCCGTAGGCCTGCCCAGCACCACCATAAATTTTGAATTTAGGATGAATAACCGATGAAGCAAATGGAACAACAGCGAGTGCGTTACCGCAGTACCAAAAATTATCAATTAATTTTTTTTGTTTATCATCTATAAAAAAGTTTTGAAAAGTAGAACTACAAAACATAGAAGTTTGAAAATAATGATTTAGCTCAATACCAACTTCAGTCGTTGTTGGGAATAAATTTTGACCTAGAACTTGTTTATAGCTAATGCTTTGATTCGCAAAAATATGAAAACTATCGTAATCTGTATTTTTAGATATATCTGTTACAAGATTTTGTTGAATATAAATATCGTTATTAGGCGGTATTTGATAAGCATTTATTTCCATTTATTTCTCCGAATCTTGTAAGTAATTAAATCCTAAGTTGAAAAAACTTACCTTTAAATCTTTGTATGGATTTATTTGAACAGGATAAGTATTTAAATTATTCGTTAATCTATTAAATAAAAAAGCACCTACTGCACTTGAATTTACATCAATTAAATACGATGATTGCAAAGAGTCTGGGGTGATTTCAAAGCGATAAATTTGCATATCATTTGATTTTTTCAGCGTTTTAATTGTTTGCGTATTTGTAAACCAATCTTTCACCGTTATTGAAGAAATTTGTGAAAATAATTCAGGTTTGTAAATAATAACAATTTCAGTGAGAATAGATGAATTGTTATTTGCTTCTCTTTGTGTATTTATTTGCACTGAGCAAATTCTTCCAAAAATTCGATCAAATATTCCTCCAGGTTTATTAGGAGGATTAGAATTAGGAGGAGGAGAGTTTGGGGAAGATTTTCCATTTGGATTATCGCTATCTTTAGGAATAAACTCCTTGACGGTATTCCCTGTTTCTTTAGCTGTATTTGCTGAAGATGTCGCAGTATCAACATTACCTTTAATTGAGTCAATCCCTGAAGTATCACTCGCATTTGGGGTGTCAGCTAAACTAGTGCAGTTAATTGAAAATAAAAATACGATAGGAGTTAAAGTGCGCAATATTTTAGCAGATTTTTTTTTTTAATATGTAGGTTTAGCAAGCTAATCTCCACTAGATAATTAAATAAACTCAGCTATATACACAGACTCATGTAAAAATTAGCTTAAAGAAGCTCCTTTTAAAAGAAGCTCAAGGTAACTATAGTTATAAATTTATAATTTATCAAGATGAATATTTCATGTTTAAATTTAATTTATCTCGTATTAATATAATATATATAGTAATTACATCAGCTTAAATGGTGATCATCATTTTTAGGGGTTAGCCTTAAAATATATTAAAAATATCTTGATACATATAATTTATCAAGATAGTTTCGAATAATGTTTGTTTCTTTGTGATTGACTCTGGAATTCCTTTAATATCAGTAGGTTTCTTTTAAACAAATTGCAATTAAATAATTCAAGGGGGTAAAGTGCTGAAATTTAAGCAATTTGTGAAAAATATTTTAAGTAACATTTCAATTACAAAAAAATTAAATATCCACTCTTTTAAACGTTATTTTAGATCAATATTAATATGGATTTTTATATTATATATTATCATTGGTGGATTGAGTTTAATTTCTAAAAAATACCGTATAGATGGATTTATAAATTATTCTCAGTCTTATATTATGAAAAAATCACTTCTACAAAAAGAAAAGTTAATTCCTTTATTGATTAAAAATATAAATTCCTCCTCTGGAAAAAATTTGTCAGAATTATCTAAAGAAATTTATAATTTAGATGAAAGTTCTGTTTTTTTGTTTTTTAACGAAAAAGAAGGATTTTTAGCTACTCCTTTTGGAGTGAAAAAGAATTTACTAAAATATAAAAAATTAAAGTATTTAAATGAAAATAATTCGACAGATTTAATATTACAAAATTCTGCTGAAATAGGATTAAATATTTTATATCCTGATACTTATTTTATTTCAAAAAAAATAATAATAAATTCTGAAAATATTACAGTAATTATTGGAGCAAAAAAATCGGCATTTCAATATTTTAGTGATGATTTGTTAAAAAAGTCATTACATATTGATTTTATTGTAATTCTTGTTTTTTTTGTACTCTATGTTTTGATAACAATTTTTGCTATTACTCCTGTGTTTATATTTTTAAAGAAATTTAATTTAAATAGTCTTAATTCTTGTATGTTTAAATCAAATAAAATTTTTGAATTTAATCATATAAGACGCTTGAGACTGACATTATTGAAGTCTTTTAGAAAACTTGAAAAATTTGAAGCAGAAAAACTTGAAATGATGAATTCTTTGATACGTCATCAAAATGATATTGATACGGGCAAAGTTGTTTCTCAAATTATCCATGATCTTAAAAGTCCTTTATCTGTTTTTGAAGAGCTTCTACATGATAAAAAAGCTATAAACAATGAAGAAGTTTATAGAAAATCGAATTTAGCTTTAATCAAATTACACTCTTTAATAGAAAGTATTCGAGATCCTAAAAATGAAAAACTTTTAAATAAAAAAAATGATATTTTTGATTTTAATAAATTAGTTTCTGAAATAAGTTGGTTTGCTCAAAAAAGAAATTCTAAAATGATCGTTTCACCATCTTTAACAACTCCTATTATTTTCTGTGATCATGGAAAACTTGAGAGATGTTTACAAAATTTAATTAGGAACGCTATTTATTTTTGCAATTCATATTGCCTAGTGGATTGGAAAATAAATGATAATGGTGAACTTTATATTGAAGTTATTGATGATGGAAAAGGAATTTCTTCAGATATTCAGGATAAAATATTTGATTGGCGAATGACTTTTAATAAATTAGAAGGCACTGGTGTTGGCTTAACTTTTGTTAAATTTGTTGCAAATAGCCATGGAGGTCGAATTTCTTATTTTAGAAGAAATGGATTAACTGTTTTTGCTTTAACAATTCCAAATATTTTAAATATTATACCAAAGTTAACTCAACAAAATGATAATAAAATTATACAAAATTCACGTAAAAATATTGGAAATAAAAATAAAGTTATTCTTTTAATTGAAAATCCTCTTTCATATGAGAAAATAAGCACAATTTGCTGGCCAAATGATACTGTAATCGAGTATCATAATATTTCAGATAAAGTTTTTGATTTATCTGAATGCTTTTGTATCTACACGGATACGAATTCGGATATTATAGAAAAGGCTCTATCATTGGGTATAAGTGTGGTGCTTCATAAAAGCTTTTATAGTGGCGAGTTCATATTGAAAAAGGTACTTCAAACAAGAAAAAAGTAATGGTGTTATAGAATGATTTTTGAAGAGCTAAGTATTTTAATTGTTGATGATAATAAAGATGAACTAGAGAAATATATTTCTCTTTCGCAATCTTGTGGATTACATTCTTTTGGTGCTACTTCATTGGATGAAGCGAAACAAATGCTTTCTGCAAATGGTTTTGATATTCTGTTAACAGATATCCATTTGGGGGTAGAGGATAATTCAAAATCAAATAAATCTGGCTTTGATATTATTCAATTTGCTTTAGAAACTCAGCCTCAATTAACTGTTATAGCTATGTCCCACGATTTAGATAAATCCATTTTTGATAAAGCATTTTCTTTAGGTGCATCTCATTTTTTAAGAAAACCTATATATAATTCAGATGAAATTCTAATTTATATTAAGTTAGCTTTGCAAAAAAAACACTCTAATCTTTCGAATAACTCGGTCGAGGTTTCATCAAATCGGTTTTTAAAAGACAATTCATTTAAAATATATAAAAATGGTGTCATTGTTTCATCAAAGCATGATAAATTTTTAAATGGAGTTGCTAAAAATAAAAAAATACCTTTAGTTTTATTTGGAGAAACCGGGACAGGTAAAGAAGAATTTGCTAAAATACTTCATAAAAAAAGAGTTGAAATTGAAGGAATGATCCCTTTTGTTACTGTAAACTGCCCCCTATTAGATAATGATTTAACATCTTCCCTATTATTTGGGCATAAAAAAGGTGCTTTTACAGGAGCAAACGAAACAACCAATGGTTATGTTGCGGCTGCCGATGGAGGTATTTTATTTCTTGATGAAATTCATACTCTGGATCTCTCTACACAAAGAAAATTACTACGTGTTTTAAACGACGGAAGTTACAACAGAGTTGGTGATATGCGTATTATCCATTCTTATTTTCAACTTGTTGTTGCTACTACTAAAGATTTAGATGAAGAAGTAGAATCAGGAAGAATGCTAGCTGACTTTAAGTATCGTATTAGTGGGGCTGAAATTATTTTAGATCCTTTAAGAGAGAGACTCGAGGATATCCCGCTGTTTGTTACCGTATTCTTTAAAAGAGAAAATATTGAGGTAAGTGAAGAGCTTATATATGAAATCAGTCAAATGTGTCAAAAATCCCTTTGGAAAGGGAATATTAGACAGTTGTTTCGTGTATTGCAGCGGATGTTGATAAATGCTCAACTTCATGAAGAAGAGTTAAATATTCATCATCTTGTATTGCCTAATAAAGAGCCATTAACTCATAGATTTCAAAAACAAACTACTTCTACAGATCCAAAACCTGTTTCTTTGCCTAAAGAGCAAATTGATCAATATATTTTGGACTTATTACAAAATGCTTTATATAATGATTGTGCTTTAAATGACGTAATTGATGAAATAGAAAAGACAATTTTAATTAAAGCTATGAATAGACATGATAGTATTGCAAAATCTCATATTGCATTAGGGATCAGTAGAAATGCAATTGATGCAAAAAGAAAAAAATATAAAATATAATCATTTTAAAATTTGATAATAATTATCATTTTTAGAGCTTCATTTTTTTTATTTATTCCAGAAATAAAATTGCATTTTCTATGTTATAGGGTGTATCTCTTTTTTTGGTAAATCTTATTTGATTGGTTTACCTAAAACAAAAGGAGAGTTCCTATGCAAAAAAATGTTTCAACTAGGAGTGCTGAATTCCTAAATCAAAATCCAATAATTAATATGGATAATATCAAAAACAATCCTCTTGCAGACTCTTTATATCAAGATCCTATTTGGCAATTAGCGAAAAGTGATCAAAAAGAAAATCCATTTTCGAATGAAATTTTACAACTTTTAATTTTTGTAAGAAATATAAATAAAACTGCTTTTAATACGATTGAAGACAAAGAAGCATGTGTCCCGAAAATTTGGAATGCAAAAGAACATAACCCGGATAGAAATCTAAACGGTGGTGGAGTTATGACCGTCATTCGTGCAGATCATCTTGAAAAATCCGCAGTAAATTTTAGTTGTGTTTGGGGTCCAAAATATCCTGCTATGGAAGGGGAATATGCAAATAAACCTTTTGCTGCAGCTGGAGTTTCTTTAATTTCACATCCAAGAAATCCTTTTGCGCCCATAATGCATTTAAATGTGAGGTGTATCAAAGTATTTGGTAATGATAAAACAACAACTTGGATTGGTGGTGGAGCCGACCTAACTCCTATGTTTCCTTTTGAAGAAGATACAGAGCTATTTCATAATGCTATGAAAAAAGTTTGTGAAAGAAATTCAAAAGTCGCAAATTATGAAAAATATAAAAAGTGGGCTGAAGAATATTTTTATATTCCTCATAGAAAAGAAGAAAGAGGTGTTGGTGGTATCTTTTTTGATTTTGTAAAAACAGAAAATGATTCTGACCTTTCCCTGTTGCTAGATGTAGGACAATACTCGGCAAGAGCTTATGCTGAAATTCTATCTCGTCGTATTGAAATGCCTTATGATGAATCACTTGTAGAAAAGCATCATTATTGGCGAGGTCGATATGCTGAATTTAATTTGGTATATGATCGAGGCACAAAATTTGGATTAATGACTGGTGGAAACCATGAAGCCATTTTTTGCTCCTTACCTCCTCAAGTCAAATGGTGAATTATGGTTGAAGTTGGTTTTTTTTCTCTCTGCATGGGTTTGATTTTATCTATATACGGCTTAGTAATGGGGACTTATTCCTTATATAGGCCATTATCTGGAATTGTGGCAAGTTCTAGAAATTCACTTATATCTGTTTTTATTTGTGTACTTATATCATCACTTATAATGTGGAATTCCATTTTTTTTCATGATTTTTCAGTAAAATATGTTTATCAACACTCCGCAGTAGATATGCCACCACTTTATTTATTCACATCTTTTTGGAGTGCTCTTGAAGGAAGTCATTTATTATGGACTTTAATCATGAGTGCCATTGTTACTTTTTCTTTAGTTACCGTTCGCAAAGAAAATGTTTCTTTATATCCCGCTTTATGTGTTGCTTATGGCTGTGCTTTAACATTTATGCTTTTTTTAAATGTAAGTTATTCGGCGCCTCTTGATAGATTATTTCCTGTCGGAAAATTTGGCCAAGGTATGAACGCACTTTTGCAAAATCCATATATGGCAATTCATCCACCTATGTTATTTACGGGTTATTGTTTACTTATTGTTCCTTTTGCTTATTCCTTTGCGGCTTTAGTCCGTGGTGGATTTACCAGTGAATGGCTTGGTACGGTAAGAAGATGGTCTTTATTAGCATGGGCAATATTATCAATCGCTATTTTTCTAGGCGGAAAATGGGCTTATGTCGAATTGGGTTGGGGCGGCTATTGGGGTTGGGATCCTGTTGAAAATAGTTCCTTAATGCCTTGGCTTGCCATTACAGCAGCTCTTCATACATTATTAATTACAGATAAAACGGGAAGACTGCCGAGACTTCTTTTATTTTTAAATATGCTTGCGTTTTCACTCACATTTTTGGGAACATTTATAACAAGATCAGGTGTTATTAGCAGTGTTCACTCTTTTGCAGAAAGTGAAATTGGTCCTTCTTATTTAGTATGGGTTGTATTTTTACTTGCATTGACGATTGGTCTTATTTTTACTCGTGGTCATTATATTCAAGGTGCCGCAAAAACCAATGAATGGAAAGTTTCAAAAGAAAGCGCTCTTTTATTTACAATCTTTTTTGTTCTTTTCTTACTTGCGCTTGTATTTATTGGGACTATTCTACCTCTTGTTGTAGAAGCCACAAGGGGAATAAAAATTTCTATCCAACAACCTTTTTTCAATGCTTTTGCTCCTTGGATTGGGGCGGGTCTTGTTTTAATTTTAGGAGTTGGAAATTTAATGCGCTGGAAAAATGGAAAAATAGAAGATCCTATTACATGCCTTTTATTTCCATTTATTTGGGCGACCATTCTCACTTATATTCTTTCTGAGCGTAAAAACTTTGATATCATAAGTTCATTTGTTTTTTTAATCGTTATATGGACAAGTTGTGTACTTATTATGGATCTTGTTTATAAACTAAAATCAATGAGATGGAATGGGAAAGTATTTTTGTATTTTAACAGACCCTATTTAGGTGCCTTTATTATACATATTGGATTTTTATTTGCGATTGCAGGGTTTGCTGGAAATTACAGAGGGATTTCTGCAGAAGCTCATTTAAATTTAAATGAATCCACTTCATTCAATGGTTATACAATTACAAATGAAGGTCTTTCCTATAAGCGTGAATATAATGCTCAGTATGTTATTGGAAGTTTAAAATCGATTGATAATCAAAATAATGAAAAAATAATGATACATCCTATGAGAAGTAAATTTACAAATAATGAGCAATGGTTCAATGAAATTGGAATACATTCCACATTTTGGCATGATTTATATATTGTTTTAGCTTCTTTTGATGTAAATAACCAAAGCGTATCTTTAAAATTAAATTGGAATCCAACTGTGAAATTGGTTTGGACAAGCCTTATCATTATGGTCTTAGGTGCTGCTGTTTCTCTATCGCATCGAATTCGAAAAAGAAGTCTTGAAATTGATGATGAAGGTAAAATAAAAGAATCAGATGATTCCTTGGATACTTATTTAAAAGATATTATTTCAAATTCAACATTAAAAACTCAATTGTCTTCTAAAATTGTTTCATTAGGCATTATTGGTTTTTCCGTTTTTGTTACATTATTTTGTTTTACAGGAGTTTCCTTAGCTCAAGCGAATTCCGACAATCAAAATTCAGGACCAACTCAAAATAAGTTGCTTCAAGATGGGGCTGGTAACGGCTCCTTACTTAAAGGAACAAAATTAGAATCAGGGCAAATTGTTCCCACAATGATCAATCCAAAGGTAGAAGAGGTTGCGAAAGAGTTGAGATGTCCCACTTGTATTGGAATGAGTGTTTTAGAAAGTGGCACTCTTCAAAGTATTGCAATGAGAACAGAAATTGAAAAACAAGTTTCTGAAGGCAAATCAAAAACCGAAATTATTCAATATTTTAAAAAAGCATATGGTCCTTGGATTTTGAGAGAACCCGATATTCATTCTTCAGTAGGGTTTTTAGTATGGGGAATTCCAATATTGGGATTATTATTTGGGCCCATTTTTATTATTTTAGGATTAAGGCAATCGAAAAAAAGAAAATTATCTAATGAAAAAGAATTGTTGAATGAGATAAAAAAATTTATAGAAGAAAAAAAGAAGGGGGTTGAGGTATGATTATTGTATTATTTTTATGTTTACTTACTGCAATACCCATTGTTTTTTTTGTTTTATCTCCTTTAATGTCGAATCATTTTAAAAAACCGCTTGCTCAAAATTTTGACGATTTTTCAAGCGAAAAAGAATTACGCAATGTTACTTTTTTAAGAGATTTCTTATTTCAAAAATTGATTTACGGTAAAACTGAGCATGAAGATATAGATAAACTTACTGAGAATGAATCCTTAGTATTGCTTGTTACTTTATGTGAACGACTCCAGCAAGCAGGGCTCAGTTGGCTTCCAAGTCAAATTCAAAAACCAACTTCAGAAAAAATATTTGAAAAAGGCTCTTCCTTATTAGATTGCTTATTTTTTATTTTAATATCATTTCTTTTTTCATTTGGAATATTAGCATCTAATGCTTCTTTTTCTTTGGAAAATCAAAATGGCAGTGCTTCGTTAGAAAGAGTAGCAACACCATCAGATGTTACAATTCCTCCTCCAACCATTTTACCGGGAACAGGATATTGGCTTCCTGCAGTGAATCAATTTATTTTAATTCCTGCGCAAGGAAAACTAAATGTTTATTATGTAGGAATGTATAATAATACTTTTAATGCTAAAAGTGCTATTGTTCAAATTCCTTTGCCTAAAGATTTTTATAATCTTCAAATTTATGGAAATTCTAATTTAATTATAGAAAAAAGTCAGGATGGTGGCTCTCCTGTAATCAATACTCCTTTATCGAGTGGAGTGAATCAAATTAGCGTTGAATTTTCATTGCCCGCATCATTTGGGAATACGAATTGGCGACCAGCAGATTTATTTATTCTACCTGGTGTTACTATTTTTATGATGCCTGAATATAGCAGTGGATTAAGAAATTTATTTTCAAATTTTAGTGATACGACAAATGTTTGGCCTCCTCGTATTTCAAATATTCCAATAAGTTTTCGATCATTTGTTGGTCCCGATCCACTAGATAACAATGCGGCATCACAAAAGGATCCGAATCATTTATCGAGACAGCTTGTGCGTGTTGGAAATCAATCAGCAGAATTTCCATCCTTCGATATAAATGGAATTTTACCTTCACGCACACCTATTTATGTCCTATCTGTATTTTTTGCTTTTTTTCTTTTCGGTGTTACTGCTTTCTGTATTTTTAAAACGTCAAAATAATTTGTGTGTTTAAGTATTCATAATAAAAAAAATGGAAAGCCTTCTTGCTCACATGAAATCTCATGGATAAGATAGACTGTGTCTGATATGGAGGTTTCTTTTTATGATATTAAATAGTGAGTCAGTAGAATTAATTAGATTAAATGCAATTCGTTTAGCAACTTCAATTCGCAGTAAAGATGACTTAGTTGATCTTGCTACGGCAAGTTCTTTTGAACAAGTATTTTCTGCGATAGAAACAATACTTACAAATACAGAAATGTATTTTGATGATGATTTGCTTATTCAGCTTGATATTCAATCATGGCAAAGTTTTAAAGCAATTTTACTTGTATACACATTGAACGTGGTGAATCGTCAAATTAATTTAGCAAGAGAGTCTGGCTTTTCACAACAAGCTGGTCGTGATTTTGGAGCAAGTACCACAAATCTTTAATTTATTCCTTTCTCTCTCTTGCACTATTCTTTTTCCTCAAATATGATGTGATTGTATCTCAAGTTTAAAGTCTGTTTCGTTAGTTAATATTGTCAACAGTTTCTTTATTGTTACTTTATTGGAGGACCTACATGAAACGTCTGCTAAAGACCACGTCGCTTTTTTCTTTGATTGCAATTTCTGGTAGTGCATTTGCTCAGTCAGCAACAGATACTGCAAATTTTTCACCCCGCCTTAAAATAGCATCTCGTTATTCTTTATGGGATTCCTACCGTAAAAATCAAATGGATGTATTTGGTTCGACAGCTCGTTTTGGTTTAAATTATCGTTACAAAAATATTTTTGCTACTTTAGAAGTGCAAGCAGGAAACCCTTCGGAAGCATATACAAATACTTCATCTCAAGGCTATGCAACAACAAATGGTAGAGAAAGTTTATTTAATGTCCGTAGAGCAAATGTAGGCTTAGATGTTTATAAGTCTGACCCCGCTTCGGTTTCTTTTGTATTTGGTAGAGATCGTATTGTTTCATCAATTGTTTATGGTCCTGATGCTATGGTAGAAAATATAGCGACCAACCTTGATAACATCTCAAGTTTAACAAGTTCAGACGGGATTGGTTTGAAATATGCCGGCAAATTTGATTTTGGTATGATCAATTTTGGTATTGGTTCATATAACAACTTGGCTGCAGCAACACAATCTACGGGATCGGGTTGGTTTGGAAATTCATCACTTGTCGTTGGCGATAACTCATTTAACTCTTCTCCAAAAACACAATCACGCGCTATTCAAGCGAATTTAAATGCAGATATTACTGCGGGTGATGGAGTTGTAGAAGCGAGAGTTGGCTATGGTTCTCAGACAAATGCAGTAAATAAAATAACTACAACCACTACTTCAACTACGGATTCATCTGGTGTAACAACAACAGTTTATACTAACACTTATAAAGTATTTGATGTTACAAATACGGAAGCATCTCTTGGTTATAACTATATGAACTCTGCGCTAAGAGGCGGTGTTTGGTATCAATCTGTTACAACTAGCAAGAGCCAAACAGGTGTTCTTGGCGCTACTAACAATATTGATAATTACACAGCAAGTACTACAGATGATTCTCAAACAATCAATACCGTTGGTGTTGGTGTCACTGGAAACTCAAAACTTTGGGGTATGAGCGATTTATTAACAACGGGTGATGTGCTTACTTATTCTCTTGCTTATCAAAACGCAAATGGTCAATTAGTTTCTGGGGGTGGTGGAACCACAGGTGTAACTAAATTTACAAACTCTACTTTAACAACAGATTTTTACAATGTTGGGGTAGGTTATCAGTTAGAAAAATTCGCCCTTGAATTTAACTACGCTATGATTAATGCGAGTAAAGAAATTTATACCGATAATAATGGAAAAGCGAATGCGACACAAGCTTCTATATTCTATTTAATGGCTAAATTGTCTTTATAATTAAAGTAATTGATTTAACTTAATTGATGAGATGTGTTTACTTAACACGTCTCATTTTTTTATATAGTGTCTGTTACTTTATTTAAGTTTTTAGGAAGGTCTGGATTGCGGCCTAATTTTAGAGACAACATGGCAGCTAATTTATAAAAATGATAAATACTTAAAATATTATCACACAAAGAATTTATTGAATTTGCTGTTTTGATTATATAAGTATTTGAAAGATTTTTTTCATATTTATGTGCAATTTCATTTGTTGTTATGACGAAAAGTTTTGCTTTTTTATTTTGTAAAGTTTCGATTAATTTCAGCATGCTCTCTAAAGTTTCATCATTCGATAAATAAAGCAAAATAGGATAGTTTTTTTGGATTAATTCAAAAGGTCCATGTAAAATTTCGGCACCACTAAAAGCTTCGGCATGAAGTCCACAGGTTTCTTTTAATTTTAAAGCAGACTCAAGTGCAATAGAGAAAGAATAACCTCTTCCTAAAACTAAAATACTTTTTTCATTTAATAAATTTTCAACAACAAGACTCATTTCATTTTCATTGAAATTCAATAATTGATTTGAAGTATTTAAAAGCTGTTTATTTAAATTGGTATCGTTTTTCCAATAGGAAATAAGCTGTATTATTCTTGAAAGGGAAGCAATAAAACTTTTTGTTGCTGCAACAGATTGTTCTTTATTCGCTAAAAGGGGAATACAATACTCACATTCCTGCTCTAGTGGCGAATTTTTTTCGTTCACAAATGCAAGGGTGATGGCTCCATTTTTCCTTGCAAAAGCCATGCTTTCTATAAGGTCGCTGCTTTTACCTGACTGAGAAATGCCAATAACGAAACTATTTTTATAATTTATATTTGATTTATAAATAGTATGGACTGAAGGAGCAATGGATGCGGTCATAACTCCTAAATGGGTTTCAATTGCATATTTTGAAAAAGAAGCAGCGTGATCGGAACTTCCTCTTGCTAAAGTAGCAACAAAATTTGGAGAATTTTTTTGAAGTCGGTTTGTTACTTCATTTAAAATATCTAAACTGTCATTTTGTTGGTTTTTAATAATGCTTGCAGATTCTTCTGTTTCTTTCTGCATCCAAAATTTTAAGCTCATTTTGAAATCCTTAACTTTACATAAAAAGAGGATATTTATTTTCGGCCTTTGTTAAGTTTTTTTCTATAGCTGTGGAAATAATTGAATTTACAGAACCAGAAAGTTTTTCACGTAAAGACTCTTTTTTAGGAGTATAAATTTGATAAACTTCAAACTGTTTACTAGCTTCTAATAAATAGTCATCACTCGTTTTTAATTCATCTACTAATTTAATTTCAAGTGCTTTAATTCCATACCAATATTCACCAGTGGCAACAACTTGAATATCAACAATATTTCTATATTTTTGGACATGACTTTTAAAAAGTTCATGAACATCATCAATTTGTTCTTGGAATTTCGCTTTTTTCTTTTCCGTAATTTCGCCTAATGGGGTGAGAGTTCTTTTATATTCACCAGCCGTAATTTCTAAATAATCGATATCATTTTTATGAAGAAGTTTATTTAAATTAGGTAAACTAGCAATAACACCAATTGATCCTAAAATAGCAAAAGGTGCGGCAATGATTTTATCGGCAAGACAGGCCATCATATAACCCCCACTTGCAGCAACTTTGTCGACACAAATGGTTAAAGGAATTTTTTGATCTTTTATACGTGCTAATTGAGATGAAGCCAGGCCATAGGCGTGAACCATTCCGCCAGGGCTTTCTAAGCGGACAACGACTTCATCACATGGTCTTGCTGTTTGTAAAAGTGCAGTAACTTGTTCTCTGAATACCGTAACAGCAGATGCAGCAACATCACCATTGAAATCTAAAACAAAAATACGTTTAGGTTTTTCTGTTTTTACATCGGATTTGGAGTCACTTTTTTCAAGTTTCTTTTTTTCTTTTTCTTCAAGTTTTTCTTGTTTTGAGATTTCTTTTAATTCGCTTTCCGATAGAATTTCTTTTAATATTTTATCTTTATTTTCTTTATAAATTTCATTTAAATTTTTGATATTGATTTTTATTTCTTGCGATTGTTTTTTCTTTTTAATGGCAATTAATACAATTATTCCAATAAACAATAAAAAAAGTCCAATCACTCCTAAAAATCCGAGAGATAGTTGAAACCAAGAAAACAAAGAACTAGACATAATGTGAACTCCCACTTGTTAATTTTTATTATTTATATTTATTGCGGCACTTAATATTTTATTTCCCGATGCATAACCTTGATATAAAATATCTGGTTTATCATTAAAATTAGAATTTGCTTTAAAAAAACTTGTAGCGGGTAGTCCGTTAACTTCCCATCTATTAACCAAATTTTGAATATTATCTGCTAATTCGGTATAATCTAACTTAACAGGAATAAAATTCGTATTGATATATTCAATCAATTTTTTATCTTTCCAGGTTGTTTCTTCCATTTCAAGACATGCTGTGCACCATTCTGCCCAGATATCTACCAAAATAGGTTTACCTGATTGTTTAGATAACACAACGGCATCATCAAAGTTTGTTTCCCATTTAATTCCATTTGGGTTTGTATTTTGTGCATGGGAAATATTTTTAGGGTGATAAAAACTATTTGAAGTGAATAAGGTAAGCCATAAAGCTAAAATACAGCATGTTAATGTCATACCAATTTTAGATATTTTTCCTAAAATATCTTTTTTAGTAGAAAGTGCAATAAAGGTTACTGAAAGTAACAAGAGTATTGCAATGGATAAAAATTGGGGTTTACTGAATATATCTTGAATATAAGGAATTTTTTGAAAAGTAGCTCGCGCATAATATAATGCAAGAGCAAACATAAGTGATGCAAAAAATATTTTGATAAAATTAAGAAGACGTGGGAATTTTGGCATTCTGCTTAAACGTTGGCCAAAAAAACCTAATGCGACATAGGGAAGTCCAAAACCTATTGCAAAAAATAACATATAGGTAAATCCAGATACTGGATTTTTATTTTGAGCGATTAATAACAAAATAGTGCTTAAAACAGGACCCGTACATGGGGCAGATATTAAACCAGAGACAGCTCCCATAGTTACTACAGCAGTTCTTGGATAATTTTGTGCAAGAGGAATTTTATTCGCAAAAGATTGAACTGCCGTAAAATTAAAAACACCTAACATGGACAGTCCTAATAAAAACATGACAATAGCAATAATCCAATTAAAAATGGGATTCGCAAGTTGTGCTCCAAAAATATTTCCTGTCATACCTGCAAAAACACCAAGAAGTGAGTAAGTTATTATCATCCCTCCCACATAAATAAAAGGTAACGATTTTATTTTTTGTTTCCTAGAGTTACTTTGTCCAAATTGCGACATTACATTTAAAGTAATAGGAATCATTGGATAAACACAGGGCGTTAAATTCATAAGCAAGCCCGCTAGAAAAAGAGCTGGGAATAAAATCCAACTTCCTTTTTTAAGAGCTTCTTGAATTTGAAAGGCAATATTATCATTTAATAAAGTAATTTTTTCGGAAGTATCCATTTCTGTTTTTTCTACAACAGCTTCTTTGTTTACATTGACTTGATTGTTTAAATTTGTTGTTTGGTTATTCACTTTATTAGAGAATGTATTTGTATTATTTAAATCGGATATATTTCCTTCAATCATATAAACAGCAAGTTTTGCTGGAACTAAACAGACAGCATTTGAGCAGGATTGAATATCAATTTCAAGTTTATCATTTGATTGAAAAGGAGATTTACTTTCAATATAAAATACAGAAGAGTTTTTAAAAATCTTTTTTTCTTTTTTGTAAAAAGGGTCAAAATAAGATTCTGGTGGTTTTAATGATGTATATTTTAAAAGATGAGGAAGATTATTTTGAGGATGTAAATTAAAATTCAATTTGTCTTCATATATTTTAAAATCATTTTTTGTTTTAAGTTCTATTGTTGCTTTATAAAGATCTTTCTCTTTTTCCATTTTTAAAATTTTAAATTGAACAACTTCTTGAACTTTAATATTTGCGGAATCGACAAATTGAGAATCAGGTGCAACAAATATTTCATTTGCATAAAGGAAATTAGGCGAAAGAATTAGGAATAATCCTAAGATTAAAAATTTTATAACTTGATTTAGCTTTGAAATCACTTTTTACCTCTAAACCCTTTCTTAAATTGACCAATTGCCAATGCATGAGTAAATTAATTAAGCGCTTCGAAATAAATAGAATCGAAGCTAAACTTTGGAGCAAAAAAGACAATGACTCAATCTAAATCGTTTCAATTAAACCGAATTTCACCTGTCTCTGGCAATAAAAAAATACTTACAATCGTAATGGATGGAGTTGGATATACCAACCCAAATGCCAATATTACATCTGAGATCAAAAACCAAAAAGGAATTTTGCCCTCTGAAGCTTTTATTACAGGTAATGCAGTAAACGCAGCTTATACTCCAAATTTAGATAACTTGATTTCAAGTTCCTTATTTCGAACATTAAAAGCTCATGGAACAGCTGTAGGTTTACCAAGCGATGACGACATGGGCAACAGCGAAGTGGGTCATAATGCATTGGGAGCAGGTAGAGTTTTTGCACAAGGTGCAAAACTTGTGAATTCTGCTATTCAATCTGGTAAAATTTTTGAAGGTACTGCTTGGAAACAAGTTGTTGGAAGAGAAGAATTAAAAAACAAAAAAAATACACTTCATTTATGTGGTTTACTGTCTGATGGAAATGTACATAGTCATATCGATCATTTATTTGCATTAATTAAAGGCGCAAAAACCGAAGGAGTTCAAAAAGTTCGTCTACATCTTCTTCTTGATGGAAGAGATGTTGGACCATTAACGGCAACAGAATATATTTTAAAATTAGATTCTTTTCTTAAAGAAATAAATTCAGATCATTTCGATTGTAAAGTTGCTTCTGGTGGTGGAAGAACTTTTGTTACCATGGATAGATATGAAAGTGATTGGAGTATTGTAGAAAGAGGATATCAAGCACATATTCTTGGCGAAGGTCGAGGATTTTCTTCCTTATTAAATGCCGTTGAAACTTTGCGCCAGGAAAAAAACTATTATGACCAAGATCTACCCCCATTTGTCATTCTTGATAATAATAAACCTCTTGGTACAGTTGAAGAAAACGACAGTTTTATCTTTTTTAATTTTAGAGGTGATAGAGCAATTGAAATTTCAAGAGCTTTAACCGAACAAAACTTTAAATCTTTTCCTCGCAAACGATTTCCTAAAATTTATTATGCAGGCATGATGCAATATGATGGAGATTTAAAATTACCTGAATTATTTTTAGTGACTCCACCAGCAATTGATAGAACATTGACTGAATTATTGTGTAATGCATCTGTGAAACAATTCGCTTGTAGTGAAACACAAAAATATGGACATGTTACTTATTTTTGGAACGGAAATAGAAGTGGTAAATTTAATGCGGAATTAGAAAATTATATTGAAATTCCTTCAGATCTTATTCCTTTTCAAGAGCGTCCTTGGATGAAATCAGCAGAAATTGCAGATATCACAATTAAAAATATGTATGACAATTCATTTGAAATAGGTCGTATTAATTTTGCTAATGGAGATATGGTTGGTCATTCAGGAGATTTTGCAGCTGCCGTTCTTTCTGTTGCCGCTGTCGATTTAGCATTAGGTCGAATTATGAAGGCAGCTAAAGAAACAAATACCATTTTAATTGTTGTTGCCGATCATGGTAATGCAGATGAAATGTATGAGTTAGATAAAAAAACGAAAAAAGTTATATTTGATGATAATGGAAAACCAAAGTTAAAAACAAGCCATACCTTAGCGCCCGTTCCTTGCGCAATTTATAATACCGAAATTTTAGAAAAAAATGTTTCTTTAAAAACAGATATGCCAAATGCGGGTCTTGCTAATATTGCATCTACAATTTTAGATATAGCGGGTTTTAATACACCCGATTTTTATGAACCGTCTTTAATTGAATTTCATTCTGAAAAAAAAAAATAGATTTTAAAACAATCTTAAATTCTAATAGTGAAATCGTATTTCAAAAAAATAATTTTTCAAAACGTTATCAATTAGCCAAATTATCTTTAGATTTTGCAGATACCATTGCAAAATTAAGAGCACCAGACGGATGCCCTTGGGACAAAGAGCAAACGTTAACTTCTTTAAAAAGTTATTTGATTGAAGAATCTTATGAGGCTATCGATGCTTTAAATTCGTTTGATGACATTCCAACAGAAAATCAAATTAAAAATTATTATAGCGAATTAGGTGATGTCCTTTTACAAGTATATTTAAATGCACAAGTCGCTCAAGATGAAAATTTATTTAGTTTAAATGAAGTTTTTTCTAGTATAAATAAAAAAATGATTCAAAGGCACCCACATGTATTTCAAAAAATTGAATCTACAATTCAAAATTCAAGTGATGTGTTAGTGCAATGGGATAAAATTAAAGAACAAGAAAATATAGAGAACTCAAAACAAAATGATTCCTTATTAAAAAAAGCTCTGAAAAAAAGAGCATTGCCAACATTAAATTTTGGAGTAGAAGTTTCAAAAAGAGCCAAAAAAGTTGGATTTAGCTGGAATACAGTGGAAGAAGTATTTCAAGATGTTATTTCTGAAGTTAAAGAACTTCAATATGAAATTGAGCAAAATGAAAAAAATATAGAAAAAATTGAAGATGAAATTGGTGATGTCGTTTATGCATTGTGCAACGTGGTTCAGTTTTTTAAAGAAACAACGGAAGAGGCAAAGCATTTTGACTTTGATCTCATCGCTCGAGCTGCTATAGATAAATTTATTAATAGATTCAGTGAGATGGAGAAAATTTGTCAAGAAAAGGGAACCCCTTTAACGGAAACCTCTGTAAAAAATATCTCGCTTGACCAGTGGAATGATCTTTGGAAGCAAGCTAAAAAAAGGCGATATCGGTGATTTTTGAAGCCTTGCCAAATTAGGCTAGGCGTAGCATGTTTACTAACCGTTGTATGACGTTATTATAAAGGAAGCTATGTTATGGTGTTAAAAAATTTATTTGGCAAAAAAGATCAAAGTAAAAAGTTTGAAAATCCAACATTAAATGGAAATCAAACAGAAACAATTGAAGAAACTCAAGCTTCTGATTCTGCTCAACAACAAAATGAACCAACTCCAGCCTTGCATTTGGAAAACGCTTTAGTCGAAAATGCAAGAAATGACACTCCAGAAACAAGAGCAAAAGTATACCAAGAACTTTTGTTTTCTGATCTTTTATTAGCCCTTGCAGATACCGGCGCTCCTAGTGCTGCTGTAAATGAAGCCACTGTCGCTGCTGAAAATCCAAGCGTGAATGTCGCTATTTTATCAAATTCACAAGGTGTTCAATTTTCAGCCGCTTTTACAAGCGCTGCTGCTGCGCGTAGATGGCGTGCAGAAGGTGGGCAATATGTTTCCATACGAGGACAAGATGTTTTTAAATTATTAGAGCCAAGTCCTGCTGAAGTGATCGTTGTGAATCCTGGAAGCGCCCCCTTTGTTGTTTTAAATAAAGTTGAGTACAAACAGCTAGCTATGGGTATTGTTCCTCAAACCCAAAGAAGCCCTGTTCAAGTTAATGTTTCTAATGAACAAGCAAGCTCTGCTCAAGCTCCTTCTGAAGGCATGCAAATTGCTTTCCCTCCAGATGCGTTTAATGATGTCCAAAAACTACATGCTCAAAAAATATTAGCAGAATTTGAAAATATCGAAGCTGCAGCATTAGGAGCTATTCTTCCTCCAAATGCACCACAAGATTCAGGTTGGTTGCGTACTGTATTTTTAAGAGTTGTGGGGTTAGATGAAAATCAAGAACAAGTTCAAAGCTTTTGCTTAAGCGTTCGCGATTCTATGCGCAAAGATAATGAATATTTCATTGAAACTCAGTTTGAGGTTGGGGTTATGCCTGATCCTTCCTTTTGGGTTGCCATGCACCAAAATAATTTTATCTTATTAGATAAAAATCCACCTCAAATTCCTGCTACTGAAAATTCAATTAAAGAGTAATGATTTTATTATTTTGAGGTTTGTTTATTTATGATAAATTCTGTGATTGAGAGTGCAATAAAAAGGGCAGATCATTTTTCTCAAGCTTTATTATGGTATAATCATACTTTAAAAAATAATGCTCAATTTCAAAAAAGTTTTTTATTAATGACAAATGAACTTGTTGCTTGTGCTAGAGCAAATAGTTCATTAAAACAAGTTTTTTTTATTGCTGTTGGAAAATCGGCGCAAGTTGCTCAACTTGCTGTTTCTATGTTGGTGAGTGTAGGAATTGTTGCGCGATTTGTTCATCCAACAGAAGCCTTTCATGGTGATTTAGGTGTTGTTGGAAAAGAAGATACTGTTATTTTAATATCTAATAATGGAAAAAGTAATGAACTTTTACAGCTTTTACCTGGTCTGCAAGAGCGAAATGTAAAAATATTCGTTTTAACATCAAAAGAAGATTCTCCTTTAGCAAAATCAGCAAATCATGTGTTACTTATTCCTCCATTTGAAGAAATGTGTCCATTAAGTCAAGCTCCTGTAACAAGTACTGTTACTTCTCTTGCTTTATGCCAACTTTTTGTTGCTGCTACAGTAGAAATTCGTAATTATCCAATTGAAGAATATGCAAAAAATCATCCTGGTGGAGCTATTGGAAAAAGAATATTTTTAAAAGCAGATAATTTAATGGTTCAAGGAAACGAATTGCCATTAGTTGGAAAAGATGATCTTTTTAAATCTGTAATTTCTGTATTTACAAAATACTCTAAAGCAGCTGTTTTGGTTGTTGAAAATAATAAATTTATTGGTCTTATATCTGAAAAAGATCTTAGAAAAGCAATGGAAAAACATGGGGCCAGCGTTTTTGAATTAAAAGCATCCGAATTTATGAATAAAAATCCCACAGTAATTCAGCCTGGTTTACTTGCCATTGATGTTTTAAAAATAATGTGTGCTAAAAATCCACCATTTAATCTTATGCCTGTTGTTGATAATAATGGAAATGCTGTTGGTCTTGTTCGTATGCTAGATTTTGTTGCTGCGGGAGTTACTTTATAAAGTAACTTTATTTTTTAGTAGCAATTTTTTCGAGAGTATTTAAAGCCAGGGTGCGAATTCTTCCATCACTATGGTATTTAGATATCCAAATTATTTCTAGTTTAATATTCCCATCCTTTTTTCCGAGCCTTTGCATAATGGGAAAAAGTCTAAATTGAACCCAATTCTCTTCTTTTCTGTAACTTAATAACCAATCTTTAGGATTATTTGCAACAATTTTAGTTATTTGTTCTACAAATGTTTCTCTATAAGAAGTTGTAGTAGAGGCATAAATAATATTTAATTGATTAAACTCATCTTCAGTTAGTTTTGTTTTACGAGCAATCATTTCATTTAAAAATCGATTCATCAATATGGGAGTCCAAATTCTTACCATATCGGGATATTTAATTTCTTTTCCATCGCTGGATGGTTTTCCGTATAAGGATGGATCCAATATTTTTGTGTTATCTTTTTCTCTAATTTCTTTAGCAACTCTTTTAATCCAGCTTTTTAATGATTGAATATAACCTGCATCATTTGTTTCTTTTAGAATATCAATCCAACTGCTCAAATATCCTTTATCAATTTCTCTTTCAATCACTTGGCTAGCTTCTGAAATTTTAGCAATTAATCCCAATGTTATTAATGCTTGTTCTCCTTGTTTTGGAGTATATTCTTTTTCTGAAAGAGTTTTTTTCAAGTAATCTTTTATAGCCAATTCGCATTTTGGAAATTTTTTTCTAGTCAGACCTGAAGCAAGTTCCGCCCTTCTTTTTTCATTGCTTAATATTTCTTTTGACATTTCTTGAAAAAAATCTTTTTGATTATCATACTTTTCACAAAAATCTTTCACAATATTTATAGAGTCTGCTTCAGTAATAACTTCTTTTTGTGTTGCTGTATTTTCATTTTGATTTGCAAAAATAAACGTTTGATATAAACATATTAATAAGCAATATATGAATTTAACCATTATCAATCTCCGCGAGCCAGTAATATTTTTTTTCATTTGTTTGATTTAGTATAAAATTTAAATTTTTAACTTTAGCCCTTTTTTTAATATTAATAATGAGATCAAATAAAGTAAAATAATTATTTTCAAATAAAATAACTTTTTCTTCATCAAGTATTTTACTATTAAAAAATAAACAGAAAGTTCTAAATATGATAGGGTTATAACTAATGGTTTCTGTTATTTTACAATTTATTTTAACTTTTGTTTGGATTTTAATTGATAATTCTTCTTCTAATGATTTAACTCCTCTTATAAATAAGCTTCGATGTTTCGGAAATTCAATTTTATTAAGGCTTAATAAAGGAACTAAAGCGTTTCTTATTGAAGAGGATCTATTATTTTGAATAAACCACGCAACGCAAGCCCATATCGTAAATACAGCAAAAACAAAATGAAAAATAAAATTAGATATCAAAAACTTCTCCTTATCTTTACAAAATGCTTGTCTTTGTGCAAAATCTATAATGCAAATTATTGCATCTTCTCCGAATTCTTAGCACAAAGGGAGTTATTCCTGAATGGGATCTGATAATATTAAAACATCTCTTCCAAATGAGGAAGAAGCGCCGTCTCAATCTTCTAATACTCCCACTGAAGATATAGAAAAAATTGCGAATGATGCCTATCTTTCTTTGAAAGAAAAATGTCTGCAATATTTAGATTTTTCTTTGGAACCAACCTTATTTAAAGCGTTTCGTTTTGCTCATAATTTGCATGCGGGGCAAAGACGAAAAAGTGGTGAGCCTTATATTATTCACCCTATCGCAGTAGCTGAAATTTTAGCTGAATTTAAAATGGATGAAACCTCTTTAATTGCGGCCATTTTACATGATGTCGTTGAAGATACTCATGTTTCTGTAGAAGAGGTTTCAAAAGAGTTCGGTGAGCCCGTTGCCGCCTTAGTTGAAGGTTTAACAAAGTTAGCAAAAGTACAGTTTCGTTCTTCACAAGAAAAAATGGCAGAAAATTTTAGAAAAATGATAGTAGCTATGTCTAGAGACATTAGGGTTATTATTGTAAAACTTGCCGATCGTACTCATAATATGAGAACATTAAGAGCTTTAAACTTAGAAAAAAGACAACGTATAGCCGAAGAAACTCTTGAAATATATGCCCCTTTAGCAGGGCGTCTCGGGATGTACAAAATAAAAGCAGAGTTGGAAGATCTTTGTTTAAGAGAGCTAAAACCATCGGTTTATTACAGTCTTATTGCTCGAGTTGCTCAAAAAAAGACCGAACGAGATAAAATTATTGAGCAAGCAAGAGAACATCTTGATTCAAGATTAAAAGAAGCAAATATTAATGCAAAAGTATATGGACGCGCTAAACATTTTTATTCTATTTATAGAAAAATGTCTGATAAACAAATTGAATTTGAAGATATTTATGATCTATTCGCCTTACGTGTTATCGTAAATACACCAAATGAATGTTATGAAACATTAGGAATAATTCATAATATCTACCGACCTGTGCCAGGGCGATTTAAAGATTTTATCGCCATGCCAAAAGCCAATTTATACCAAAGTTTACATACAACCATTGTTGCTGCTAAAGGGGAGTTGCTTGAGGTTCAAATAAGAACAGCTCAAATGCATCATATTGCAGAAAACGGGATTGCGGCACACTGGGCGTATAAAGAAAAAAGAAAAGATCCAAACAATACCCAGCTCAATCCTGCTGACTTTGAAAAATTTAAATGGCTAAAACAAATTGTTAGGCATCAAAAAGAACTTTCCGATCCCGATGAGTTTTTAGAAGCTGTTAAAGTCGATCTTTTTGATGAAGAAGTTTACGTTTTTTCTCCAAAGGGTGATGTTTTTGAATTAAGAAAAGGATCCACTTGTCTCGATTTTGCTTTTGCAATTCATACCGATTTAGGATTAAAAACCACCGGAGCAAAAATCAATGGCCGCATTGCTACGTTAAGAACCCGTCTGCATAGCGGTGACGTAATTGAGCTTTTAGTTGGAAATAAAGTAAGAGCGACCAAAGATTGGCTAAACTTTACAACGACAACAAAAGCAAGAAATAAAATTAGAGCTTGGTTACGTAGCGAAGAAAGAACAAATTCAAAACAAATTGGACAAAATTTATTGGAAGAAGAACTATCAAAAAGTTCTTCTAGTTTTGAAAAACTTCAAAAAATAGGGGTTTTTCAAGAGATTCATAGGTACTTTAGTGTTGGTGGTTACGAAGATTTTATTTTGCAAATTGGCTATGGTAAAATTGATGCAAAATCAGCTGTTCAAAAATTATTGTCTGTATTGCAAATCCCAAAAGTACTTGAGATAGCAACAACTGCCGAGCCTCAAAAAACAATGCAACAAGAGTTTCAAGAAATTAGAACGGTTCAAGAAGCTTTAAAACAAAGGCAAGGTAAAAATAGAGCTGGTGGTGAAGATGCCGTTCGTGTTCAGGGTATGACAGGAATTGTTGTACGTATGGCTCGTTGTTGTGAACCTTTACCAGGCCAACCCATTGTTGGATTTGTTTCACGCAGCCGAGGTGTTACGGTTCATGCGGCAAGTTGTCAGTGGGCTTTATCAAATGACCCAGCACGACGTGTTGATTGTTCTTGGAATATTATTTCTTCTACAGTTCATAATGTAAGAGTAAGGATAACAGCTCATGATAAACCTGGAATTCTAGCTGCTATAACAAAAATGGTTTCATCTTCGCAAATTAATATTGCAGGTATGGAATGTTTTACAAACCCTCAAAAAAGAGCAGTTATTCTTTTAAAACTTGAATTAACAGATATTCATCAGTTAAAAGATATTCATCAAAAAATTGAAGCTGTAGATGGTGTTATTTATGTAGAAAGAACAATGGGATGATAAAAAATAAATATTTCTCCTTTTTTTTGTTACTTCTTGCAGAATCTATAGAGCGATTTTCTTATTTTTTTGTTTCGTTTGTCCTTTTATTTTATATGATGACAAATATTGAAAATGGCGGTCTGCAGTTTTCTCAAGAAAGTGCCATGAATATAGGAGGATATTTTTCTTTTGGCATTCTTGTTTTCCCTTTAATTATGGCGCCTATGATAGATAAATATTTAGGGTATTTTAAGGCTGCAATTTATGGGGGAATTGCCTTATCAGTAGGGTATTTATTTGCTTTTTTGTCTGGATATTTATCCGCTTATTTCATCGTTGCTGCATTAATAATGATTGTTGTTGGTTCTGCTTTTGTGAAACCAAGTATAAGTGTATTAATAGGTAAATTATCAAATTTTTCGCCTTTATCTCATGATTTAGGCTATATTTTGTATGTTATTTCAGTAAGTGTTGCTTCAATGGGCTCGGCATATTTTTCGGCGAAATTAATAAATAAATATTATACTTATATGCCGTTTTTTGTAATTTCTTTTTTTTGTATGCTTTTGTTTACATTTATAATTTATTACTTAAATAAAAATATAAAATTAAATGATCATAATGAGAGAAGTGAAAAAATAACTAAAAAAACCTCTTATACTCTTGCTGGAGCTATGTTATTTTGTCTTTTCATTGGGGTTTCAACTACCATTTCCTCTAAAATATTTTCCTTTCCAAACACGTTATCATTTTGGTTAACATCTTTATTTGCTATTTTATTTCTTTTATCTGTGAGCTTAAATTTTTTAAAAATAAACATCAAAATGTTATATGTAATTTTGATGAGCTCCTTTTTTATCATTTTTTTATTGGTTAACCTTTTTATTAGAAATTTAGGTGATATTTCTCCTATTCTTCCAGGAATATTTTCATCATTTGATATGTTGCAAAACTTTTTTATTTTCCCTATCGTGCTTTCCATCATTGCTAAATATTCACCAACTGGTGCTCAGGCAACCATGCAATCGTTAGCTTTTTTTCTTTTCAGTTTATCAACTATTTTAGTGAAAAATATTCTTCCTGTGTTTTCTTTTACAGGCAGCAATTTAATTTTATTTTTAGCTTTGTTAATCCTTTTTATTACAGCTATCTTTGTTCGATTTGCTTATAAAGTAATATGCTAATATTAATGAATATTCAATTTGCTATAAAATAAATAATTAGAAAACGAGAAGTTATTTTTATAAATAATGGATTGTATTTTATTTGTTCTTTGAAACTCAGCATGTACAAATTTTTTTCTATCTATAATCAAACTATTTAGAATATTTAAACAAGATATTTTTGCTAAATCACTAGAAAAGTATATTTTACCAATTTGAGATTCTTTGTTATTTAAATATTTATTATAAATATCATTGATAGCTTTATCATTATGAATATAAATTAAAAAATCAGCTATTTTTTTGAAAATATTGTAAAGCTCAGGTTTGCATTTCATTAAATTTAAATTTCTATATGCTTTATTTCTTTGAATTTCTGATTCATAATAATTATATTTTTTCTCACTATTTAAGTCATTTACAATATTTTCTATGTTTTTTTCATTTGGTTTTCTTAAAATACTTATAGGTTTTTTTAGTGAAAAAATGTCTATTGTATTTGATTTATGCGAATCGAGCTCATTTTTAGTGCTCTTCTCGCGGAATATATTAATTGCATTAAAAAATTTATTTTTATGATACACTGCCGCTGCTCTGTATGTACTTGCATAATTTTTATTATTTTTAGAAAGAGTTGCTATCTTTGAGATTTGTTCTATCATAATTAGACCAGAATCAAGATATGATTTATGAATTATAGATTTTATCATATCCTCATTGAATATTTTTTTATTGCGAAAAAGTGTAATAAAATGATTGCCACTTCCTCTATTCCCTTCTTGTTTTAAAATAATTTGAGTATTTTCACCAAAATGTGATTTAATACTCTTTTCTAAATTTTCAATATTATTTTCACTTAACTCGTTTTTATGAAATAAATAGATACTTGGTATGTAATTTTTTAATTCTTTATTCGTATTTAAAAGTAATCTTTGTTTTATTTTAGATTCTAAAATAGAACAAATAAATGAGTCCGATTCATAAATTCCATTAATACCTAACGGAATGAGATCTTTTTTTCTTTTATTATCAACAATAAGGTATTTAATATATTTTAAATGTTTTTCCTCTAATTTATCTTTGTGATTTACTAAAAAATTTAAATCAATGGAATTTAAAAAATTTCTATACTTTATAGAACCATTATATTCAAAATTTTTTGGGCAATCAGCAAGGCGTAAAGCCGAATTGTTTTGATAAAGCAATTCAATCGCAGTTGAGTCGACAAATTTATGAAAGCTTCCTAAATCAGAACATGAAAGTGACTGAAGTTCATATATAATAAATTTATATTGGCCAAAACTATCTTTATTTTTAGCGTAATCTATAATAAAGTCTGTATAAATATCATTCATGCTGAATCCTTTAGTATAGTTTAATACCATTAATTTTATAATTTTAATAGTTAAGATATGGTTAAATTATTATGAAAAAAATGATATTATTAATGAAATATTCGATAACTTAAATTATCTGGAAAATCAATTTCCTCAAAAATTTTGTGATTGTTTAAATTTTCTTGCATTCAGCAAAAAAAGAGGTTAATGAATAAATAGCCATTTTATGGTTTATTATCCATTCTGAGAAGTTAGGACTCACATGTTGCGACGAACAATACTCTTTCACAGCAAATCTTAAACTCAATTTTTAAATAAATTTAATATTATTAAATACTTATACTGATTTAGATTTCATTTTTATTTTAAAAGGATTTTCATATGAAACTAGCTTCTACACCGCAATTATGGGGTGGCAGATTTAAAAAGCCACTTGATAAAAAAACAGTAAAATTCAATGCTTCTATTCTTTTTGATCAAAAGCTTGCTATGCAGGACATTTTAGGAAGTCAGGTCCATGCGGAAATGTTAGGGGTTCAAGGGATTATAACTTTAGAAGAATCTCAAATCCTTATTAAGGGACTAGACAATATAAAACAAAAAATAATTGATCAAAAGGTTGAATTTACAGAAGAAGCTGAAGATATACATATGAATATTGAATTGCTGCTTTTAAAAGATGTAGGCGATGTCGCAAAAAAGCTCCACACGGCTAGAAGTCGTAATGATCAAGTTGCCTTGGATCTTCGGCTTTATTTAAGAGAAGAAATTTTAAATATAAAAAATCAAATTCAAACTTTATTAGTTACGTTAAAAAATTTAAGTCAACAAAACAAAAATACCATGCTGCCTGGTTATACTCATTTGCAAAGAGCCCAGCCTATTTCTCTAGAAAAATATTTTGGAGCTTATTCTTCCATGTTTGAGAGAGATTTAAGTCGTTTAGAAGATTGTTTTAAACGGATGAACTTCTCTCCTTTGGGAGCAGGGGCTCTAGCAGGGACTATATTACCAATAGACAGAAATTTTGTAGCACAGAAACTTAATTTTAGTGGAATTATACAAAATACTTTAGATGCAGTTAGTGATAGAGATTTTGTCATAGAATTTATATCTACTTCAAGTATATTAATAACTCATTTATCACGTTTTTGTGAAGATATTATTGTTTGGGCAACGGAAGAATTTGGTTTTATTAAATTAGATGATGCTTTTGCCACAGGCTCCTCTTTAATGCCGAATAAAAAAAATCCAGATATTCCCGAATTAATTCGTGGAAAAACAGGAAGAGTATTTGGACATTTATTTGGAATTTTAACAGTAATGAAGGCTTTACCAATAGGATATAATAAAGACCTTCAAGAAGATAAAGAGGGTTTATTCGATACCGTTGATACCATAAAAAATTGTTTAGAAATATTTATTCCATTTATTGAATCTCTGCAGTTTCAAAAAGAAATTATGAAAAAATCAACTGTAGATAGCTATATTTGGTCTACACATTTGCTTGAAGAACTTGTTAAATCTGGAGTTGCATTTAGACATGCTCATGAGCTAATTGGTAATTTAGTAATTTATTGTTTAGAAAGTAACAAGTATTTTAAAAATTTAACAAAAGAAGAGTGTGATAAAATTTCGACATTTATTTATCCATCTTTGATTCAATTAAAAATTATTTAATGATTAGGGAAAATATGAAAATATTAAACATGATAAAATTAAATTTATTTCTTGTTTTAAACTTAATTTCTTTAAGTTCGTTTCCACATGAAGGAAATTCGCTAGAAAAAATTAAAAACAGTAAAGTTATTAAAGTATGCACAGCTGGGGGCTTTATACCCTTTTCAGTAAATACAAAAGAAGGTTGGGTTGGCTTTGATATTGATATGGTGAAAGGTTATGCTAAATATATAAAAGTAAAATTAGAAGTAATTGATTATCACTTTGATGGAATAATACCAGCTTTAAATACCAAAAAATGTGATTTAATTGCATCGGGAATGACAATTACAGCGGATAGGAAAAAATCAGTACTATTTAGTGAGCCTTATTTTAAAGATGGACTTAGTTATTTATATAGAAAAAATAATGTAAAATTTGAAAAAATTAAAGATATTTCAATGCTAAATGAAGAGCAATATAAAATTGGAGTGCGGGTTGGCTATACAAGCGATTTTTATGTGACTAAAAACCTTTCTAAAGCAAAAATATTAAAATTTAATGAAACAGCTGATATTATAAATGCTTTAAGAAATAATAAAATAGATGCGATTGTTACTGACACAAATAATACAAAAATACTTCAAAAGAAATTTAATGATATTTTTGAATATAAAAACACAAATGTTCAAAGTGAATTTTTTGGTGTAGCAGTTCGTTTAAAAGACGAAGAATTGCTTCATTCATTTAATGAATATTTAGATTATTGGAAAAAATCGGGTCAGTATGAAAAAGACTATGAGAAAAATTTTATGAGTTCAGCCAAAAATAATTAAATTATTCTAGTTTAACATTCAATGATTGGGGTGATGATTTTTTATTTTACAAAAAACCACCCTATTTTTATAAAAATGAAGGGTGATTTTTAAATTTCAATTTATTTTTTGAATGAAGTTAAATCAGGTTTTAAGTGTGGGTCTGCTTGCGGCATTACAGATTTTACTTCTGACATATTAATCATAGGAAGGTAACGAACAAATAAACAGAATAAATGGAAAAAGAGTCCAATTGATCCAATAAATAAGGAGATATCCCAGAAGGAAGGGATAAAATAGCCCCATGAACTTGGTAAAAAGGTACGGCTTAAAGTAGTAACAATAAGCACAAAACGCTCAAGCCACATTCCGATATTTATTAAAATGGCAGCAATAAATAACCAAATTATATTTTGGCGGAACTTTTTAATCCAAAATGTTTGTGGGATAGCGATATTTAAAATGACCATTGCCCAATATGCCCAACCATAAGGTCCGTTGATACGATTCCAGTTCCAGAATTTTTCATATGGGTTACCACTATAAAAAATAGTAAAAAATTCGATGATATACACATAAGCCATAATGATACTTGTAAATAGAATAAAGCGTGCACAAATGTCTATATGTCTGTCAGTAACTAAGTCTTTAAAATTAAATATAGAACGAACCATAATAAGTAAATTTAAACAAAGACAAAACCCAGAGAAAATAGCTCCAGCAATAAAATAAGGTGGAAAGATAGTTGCATGCCAGCCAGGAAGTATGGAAGTTGCAAAGTCTAAAGAAACGATGCCTGCTGTTGAAAATACGGCAGGTGTTGCAATTCCGGCAAGTAGAATACAAGCTCTTTCATAGTTTACCCATTGACGAGCAGAACCTGTCCAGCCTAGAGCAACAAATCCGTAAGCTAATTTTCCTATTTTAGATTTTGCTTGATCGCGTAGGGTTGCAAAATCGGGAATCATACCAACAAACCAGAAAATGATACCAATACTTAAATAAGTGTTAACAGCAAAAACGTCCCATTCAAGAGGGCTTTTAAAGTTTGTCCACATAGACATTTGATTTGGAAAAGGAAATAGCCAATAAGCAAACCAGGGTCTACCAATGTGTACTGCTGGGAAAATAGCGGCAGCCATAACAGCAAAAATAGTCATACCTTCTGCAAGTCTATTAATAGATGTACGCCATTTTTGACGAAACAAGAGAAGAATTGCAGAAATAAGTGTACCAGCGTGAGCGATTTCAATCCAAAAAACAAAGTTGGTGATATCCCATGCCCAGTCCACTCTGTTATTATTTCCCCAAACACCAATACCTTCCCAAAAAAGATATCCAAGGGAAACAAATAAAAGAACGACTCCTAGAGTCGAAAGGAAAAAAGTAATATGCCAGCCTGGCCCTGCTTTGCGACCGGCGAGAGAGGCTACTGATTGTGTTACCATATGAAAAGAAGGATCTTTTCCTGTAACAAGAGCAGGCCTTCTATCAACTGGATCTCTGCCCTGAAGTTCAACCGAATGTTCCATGGTTCACCTGTATTAGATATAGGTCAAAAATAAAAAACCAAGTGAGGTTTAACGAATTTGCACTACGTGATCAAGTATACGGGAAAAATTATCAAAAAAATACTTCACATAGTTCACTCAACAAATTATTGTCGTGCAAATAAGAAACTCAAATGTTTTTCTTATCCGCTATTAAATTATTAAAGGAAATTATGCAACGTATTGATGCTTCAAAATTAATGTTAAATCTTATTGCAGATGATAAATCTGCAATGATAAAAGTAATATTGAGTGAAAATTCAATATATAAAAAAATTGTGGATGAAAAAATCTTTTTAGAATCTCAAAAATCACCACAATTTTTTAGTGGTAAAAATGCCATTGTAGAATATATGGAGTATGCTGCCGCTGGTTCCTTATTTTTTGCACAACAGAAGAGCATCGTTGTGCTGCCTGAAAAAATGACAGCCAAGCAATGGGAAGAAGAAAAAAAACAGATCAAAAGACTCCCTGTTCCTTTAGAGTCTTCTGCATATTTTTTTGCCCCAGTTTCCTACCGCAATATTATTAAAGAAACAGATTTTCAGAATTTAGGATGCGTATACTTATGTTATGAGCCTAATGATTTGGATTTGTATAAATCTGTTGAGACATTAGCTTGTCGTTATTCTTCTCTCTCTAAAAAATCTAAAAATGAAATTATGGAGCTATCTCATTTAGCAATTGAAACTTATTCCGGTGATCTGATTGCCTGTGATATTCATTTTGCTCTTATGGAAAAAACAGGAATGACCTTTTCAGAGGCTTTAGTAGGAAACCCAGAAGTAAATGGTTTTCATGTTGCAGAAGCCATTTCCAAAGGAGATATTTTTTTATTAGAGCTTAGAATGTCACAGTGTGAATCCTGTGGAGAAGAGGCTTCGAGTGTTTTTATGGCTATTGTTTACTTTTTAAAGCAAGTATGTTTCGTCATGAAAAATTTAGAAGAAACAAAAAATTTACGAACCGCATTTGAAAAATCATTTATTCCTTTTCCAGCTCAAGCACGTATTCAAAAAGCTATGCAAATTCTTAATAAAGAAAAATTAACTCAATTTTTTATTGCAGCTCCCAAAATAGAACTTTATTTAAGAACGCAAAAAAATACGCATAAATGGCTTTCGGCGGAGTTGATTGCTTGGTTGTCTTAAGGAAAGAGTTTATTACAAAAGTTTTATAACTGTTTTTCCAATGGATCCATTTTGTTCTGTTTCTTTATAGGCAATGATCGAGTTTTCAAATGTATATGTTTTGAATATTTTTACTTTAAGCCCATTACTTAAATAAGTTGTTAATTCATTTAAAAATTCTTTGCTAAATTTTGTTAACAATACTTTACATTTTTTTGAAGATATTAAATTAATAAAAAATGACTTCAACATGACTTGTGGTGTTGCATTGGGATCAATATAAATAGAACTTAGATTCATCATATTTTTTGCGTTTGCATAGGACAGTTTGCTTGATAAATCTAAAATAATATCAAACTTCTGCTTTATATTTAAAATATTTTCTTTATTATAATCAATGACGACATGACAACCATATTCTTTGGAAATATCAACCCCCTTTGTTGAACAAACACCATAAATATTTAGACCCAATTTATTTGCTATTTGAATAGCAAATAATCCAACTCCACCTGTACAACCATGAATTAATATGGTCTGTCCAGATTGGGCTTGAGCTATTGTTTTTAAAGATTGTAAAGCGGCGAGTCCACAAATAGATGCAGCAGAAGCTTCTTCTAAAGATAGAGAAGAGGGAACTTCTTGAATGCAGTTTAATGTTGTGCAAATGTATTCACTAAGAACTCCATTTTTCATAGGATTATCTACAAACCCAAAAACTTTTTTTCCGATTAAATTTTCTTTCATTTCTTCACCCATTTTTTCGACTATTCCAGAAAATTCACAACCTATGTTTTTAGGAAATTTATTTCCAGTTATCATTTTCAGCATGCCATTTCGAATTTTCCAATCTAATGGATTAATAGCCACACTATTTATTTTTATAAGAACTTCATTTTTTTTAGGAATTGGAATTGGAATTTCTCTTATTTTTAGAACACTAGAGTCTCCATATTGATCATAATTTAAGGTCTTCATAAAATTGTTTCCTTTTAAGCAAATCGACTGAAAAAAAATGATTACTTGATGTTCAAATTAACTTATAAAACATTTGTTTTATTTTGTATACGATATAAATTATAAAAAGAGATTTCCGTCATCTTTTATCTATCTGATAATGAAAGGATTTAAATATGAAACGAAATAAAATTTGCCTATTAATAATTGTAAATTTATTAATTATAATATCTTTTAATTCTTATCCAAAAGAAAATAAAAATAAACCAGATTTTCCAATTACAGAGACAACTCAAATATTCAATCCCGTTTTTGGAAAAAAGGGAATGGTTGTTACTCAAGAAGAAATAGCATCACATGTTGGCGCTCAAATTTTAAGTCAAGGAGGAAATGCTGTCGATGCTGCCGTTGCAGTTGGATATGCCCTTGCTGTTACTTTGCCTAAAGCGGGAAATATTGGTGGTGGTGGATTTATGTTAATTTGGTTAAATAAACAAAAAAAATCTATTGTTATAAATTATAGAGAAAAAGCTCCAAAAAAAGCATATAAGGATATGTTTTTAAATAAAGATTCAACTGTAAATGGAGAAATTGTTGATAAAAGCTATAAATCTGTTGGTGTTCCTGGAACAGTTTATGGTTTAAACTTGGCATTAAAAAAATATGGTACAATGTCTTTAAGAAAAGTAATGAAGCCTTCAATCAACTTAGCAAAAAAAGGTTTTAAAATAAGTCATCCTCTATATAAATCTCTTGTTAAAGATAAAGATCTTCTTTTAACGAGTGATGAATCTGTAAAAATATTTTTTGATGAAAATAAGGAACCAAAATTTATTGGAAATTTATTAGTACAAAGTGACTTGGCAAAAACACTAGAGCTTATTTCTCAGCAAGGAACAAAGGCATTTTATGAAGGAACGATTGCTGATAAAATTGTTAAAGATATGGAAAAAAATGGTGGTCTTATTACAAAAGAAGATCTTAAAAGTTATAAAGCGGAAGAAATGGCGCCCATTATTGGAACATATAGAGGATATCAAATTTTATCCGTTCCTCCTCCGAGTTCAGGTGGGGTTACTTTAATTGAAATGTTAAATATTCTTGAAAATTTCAATATGAAAGAAATTCCATTAAATAGTGCTAAATATTATCACATTGTGACTGAAATTATGAATTATGCATATTATGATAGAAATTCACAGTTGGGTGACCCTAATTTTATAAAAAATCCGATTGAACAACTGACTTCTAAGTCATATGCTAGAAAAATTTTTGAAAAAATGAATAAAGATTATCATACACCATCAAATGAAATTCAGACAAATGGTCTAAAAATAGAAGCAAATCAAAATGGAAATACAACTCATTTTTCAGTGATTGATAAAGATGGAAATATGGTATCAAATACCTATACACTCAATTTTTTATTTGGAAATGGCAAAGTTGTTAAAGGAACTGGAATTCTTTTAAATAATGAAATGGGTGATTTTACAATTAAGGTAGGTGCAGCAAATTCTTTTGGACTTATACAAGGGGAAGCTAATTCTATTGAACCTTCTAAAAGACCTTTAAGTTCTATGACGCCAACTTTAGTTTTAAATGAAAAGAAGGAACCTTTATTAGCAACGGGAGCTCCAGGTGGAAGTCGTATTATCACCCAAATTTTTAATTTTTTAGTGGGTTACATTGATTATAATTTGAATATAGCAACTTCATTGTCAAGATCACGAACCCATAGTCAGCTATGGCCAGATGAAATTTATTATGAAGAGGGTCTAAGTGAAGATACCATCGAAAAATTAAAAAGTATGGGACATAAATTAAATCAAAGTAGACCTTTTGGTTCGATACAGGTAGCAGAACAAAAAAGACAAAATGAAATTTATTTTGGTGCTTCTGATCCTCGATCAGAAGGGGATGCTGCAATAGGTATTTTTGAAAAATAAGTTATTTTTTTACTTCATCAATATTTTTTATTATTTGCTGTCTTTTTAAAGAAATTTTACAAGCAAAAAAGAAAACACATAAGCTAAATATGATTGCTATAATATTGCTATTTAATGTTGAAAGTTGTCCTGTACCGTTTCCAAATTTAGAAAAATAATTTATTAAAGTAAACCCAGATAAGTAAACGAATATCCAAGAAGAGCTTTTAAGATCTAGCGTTTTTATTAAACTTCTTCTTTTTTGATATAGCACAATTGAGTAAATTCCAACAAAAAGAATAATAATGCATGTGAGTTTAATTAAAACAGTAAATCCTATCCAGTGCATCATTAAACCACAAATACAAAATGCAAATAAAGATATAAATTTAAAGAAGGGGAGTTTAAAAGGTCTTTTAAGTTCAGGATATTTATCTCTTAAAACAACAAGAGCTATAGGCGTAACAGATAATGTAACAACATAAGATGAGGTTAAAAATGTAACCATTTCTTTCCAGCCAGGAAATGGGAATATTAGAATTAATCCAACTGCAAAACTTAGCCATAAAGAATTTTCTGGTGAGCCGTGTTTATTTAATTTGGTAACAAATTTAGGCGCGGCATCGATTGACCCTAATCCATGCATAACTCTGGCTGTGGTTGAGGTCATAATTAATCCTGAACCAAATGGAGATATAACAGCATCTATATATAAAAAAGCGCATAAAATAGTAAAGCCAGCCGCAATTGCAAGTCCAGCAAAGGGACCCAAATCGCCAATAAAATTTAAATGACTCCATCCTTGTGCAAGTGAAGTATCTGGAACAGCTACTACAAAAGCAGTCTGAATAAGGACATATAAAATTGTCACAATAAATAAAGAACTAATTGTTGCTAGAGGTATGTTTCTTTGAGGGTTTTTTGTTTCTCCAGCAAGAATAATTCCGGATTGAAATCCACCAAACGCAAAAATAATTCCTCCAACAGATAAACTTGCCATGATTCCTTGAATGCCATAAGGAGCAAATCCGTCATATTGAGTTAAATTATGATAATTACTTTGGGAGCTAAATATAAATGCAAATGCAATTAATAAAGGGACAAGTACTTTCCAAATTGTAGCAATTGAGTTTGTTCTAGTTAATAATTTAATACTAAATCGATTTACAAAAATCATAATAAATAAAATAAAAGCAGCTGCAAAATAACCTATTGTTGATAATTCATGTTTGCCCAATGAATTACTTGTTACTAACATTGGAAAATAAGTGCTTGAATACTGAACTACTGCTAAAGACTCTATGGGAACGATTGTGGCAAAACAAAGAAAATAAATCCACCCGGTAATTATTCCAGTAAATTTTCCGTGAGAAAAAAAGGAATAACTTGTTAAGCCTCCCATAATTGGGAACATTGAGGACAATTCAGAGAAAACTAAAACAATAAAAATAAAGAAAAAGCCGCCTAAAAACCAAGAAAGAATGGAGGCTGGTCCTGCCATTTGAGCCGCATAAAGTGGACCAAAAAGCCATCCCGATCCAATCATACTTCCGACAGAGGCAAGTGTAACTCCAATTAAGCCAATATTCCTTTTAGGTAACACAAAAACGCTCTCCTCATTTATTTGAACTGCTGCTCTTTAGCAATTTAGGAACTATTATGCTAGTGTATGCAATTTTGTCAAGTAATTAAATCTCTAAAATATTAGGAGTATCTATAGATACTTTATTTATTTAAAAAAAAATATTTTGTCAATATTATCTTAGAATTAATGGTGGGGTAGCAAAAGGGAAATTAGAATCTTTTTAAGATCTAAAAAGATTCTTTAAAACAAAAAATACGTTTTCTTTTCTTTCCGCTAATCTTCTTGTGTAGTAAGCTTGCCAGTCTTCGCCGTATGGAACATAAATTGTCATATTATGTCCTTTCTCTCTAATACGAGACCATGTTTTTTCTCGCATTCCATAAAGCATTTGAAATTCATATCTATCATTAGGAATGTTGTTATTTTCAATAAAATGAATACAAAAATCAATTATTTCATCGTCATGACTTGCAATACAAACTCTTTTTCCATTCAGTAAAAGTTTTTGAATTAATTTTTTATAATTTTCAACAATGAGAGGCATTTTTTGAAGTGCTTTTTCTTGTGGCTCTTTATAAGCACCCTTGCATAAACGGATTTTTCCATTTGCCGCTATAATACGATTGATATCTTCTTCTGTTCTTAATAAATAAGCTTGAAGCACAATTTCAGGGCTTGTAAATTCTTTTGCGGCACGTTCGTACATAGCTATTGTACGTTCTGTATAATCTGTTCCTTCCATGTCTAAAGCAACACGAATTTTCTTTTCATCAGCAATAGATAGAATTTTGGAAAGATTTTCGTAACAAAACTCATGATCAATATCGAGTCCAAGCATTGTTAATTTAATAGAAACATAGCAATCTCGTTTTTTTTCTGCGATTCGTTTTAATAATAGATCGTACTCTTCAACAAATTTAAGTGCTTGTGGCTTGTCTTTTATGTTTTCGCCAAGAACATCTAAAGTAACGCAGATTTTTTTATCGTTTAGTTTTTCAACTACACTGAAAGCTTCTTCAAAATTAGATCCTGAGACAAATCTTTTTGCGTAGAATGGTATGCTTCCCATAAAGTAACCCTCTTATATTGAACAAAGTAAAAAAAATCTCTGACGGTGTCTTTTTTACAATAAATTGAGGGAATGACAACTTAATGGGGATATTATTTATTTGGTTTGTCGGAGATTTGCTTTAATTCAGAAATAAGTTTATTGATTCGTTGAACGCTTTGTTTAATATTGTGAATTCTATTTGATATGTCAATTTCATCTAATGATTTTGGTTTGTTATTTAAATTTATAAGATTATTAGAAACTTTTTGATAAATAAATTGATTTAGTTTTTCTTTTTTGCGTAATTTAAAAAATTCAAAATCAAGCACGTTTTTTCTTTTATTAGAAGAACTTGAAATCATATTTTATTTCCTTTAAGTAAATTAAATCAAATTTTAAATTTAAATTAAGAGTTTGCTGTTTTATTGAGCAAACTCTTTTAGGCGTGGTTTATTATTTAATTCTATAACTTTTCATAACGTTTTTATTTGCTTGATCACGTTCTTTGCGCAATCTTTCTTGATTTGCTTTATTACGAGATGCTTGTTTTTCAAAAGTAGTTTTAGCATCTTCAGTACTAGCTGTTTTTGTTATGTTTTCTTTTTCTTTAACGATTTTTCTTGAGAAAATATCGATTACGTCACCCATTGTATCCTACCTCTTCAAAATGCGTTCATATTTTGGTTAAGCAATTTTAGTGCCACACCTAAATGTATTTGTTTTTCAATAAAAACAGAGGATAATGTTTGGTGTTTCTTAAAAAGTTTGTCGAAAGACTAAACACTCTCTGCTTATTAAAAGAGCTAATAGAAAATAGCCAGAGATACAAGTATAAGCTTTCATTTTGGGCAAAAAAAAAATAAGTGTTTATAATTACAGAATAAATTTTTAAATAGTTGGCCATTAAAATAAATTTTTTTTAGTACGTTTTCCAAAGATACGAGTATTTTCTGAATGATCTTCTCTAATAAAAACCTACTGTAAAATGTTTATACAGTGCCTAATGAATAATTGTCAATTTACAATTATTATAAGTTGAGTTAAAGCTGTCTTAGTAGGATTATAGCTTCGTATATCTGAACTAGACGCTGACAAGGAGAATTTTTTGATGAAATTTGTTTACTTTTTTGGTTGTGGAGTCGCAGACGGTAATGCCTCAATGAAAGCTGAATTAGGTGGTAAAGGTGCAAATTTAGCAGAAATGACGTCTTTAAAACTCCCTGTTCCCGCTGGTTTCACTATCTCTACAAAGGTTTGTTTAGACTTTTTAAAAGAAGAAGGAAACTTTTCTCCTGAAGTAAAAAAGCAAATTGAAGAATCTCTTAGAAAAACAGAGGAAGCGATGGGTGCAAAATTTGCAGATCCCATAAACCCTTTGCTTGTAAGTGTGCGTTCTGGGGCGAGGGTATCCATGCCTGGAATGATGGATACGGTTCTTAATTTGGGTTTAAATCCATCAACGGTAGAAGCATTAGCAAAAAAATCGGCAAATCCTCGTTTTGCTTATGATTCTTATAGAAGATTTATTCAAATGTATTCTAATGTAGTAAAAGAACTAGATACTCATTACATGGAAGATTGTCTTGAAAATTACAAAAAAAATAAAGGTTATCATGAAGATACAAGTCTTTCTGCGGAAGATTTAAAGTCGTTGTGTCTTTCCTTTAAACAAATTTATCATAAACATTTGGGAGAAGATTTCCCAGAAAATCCTTTTGAGCAACTTTGGTCTGCCATAGGTGCTGTCTTTAAAAGTTGGAATTGCAATAGAGCTAAAAAATATCGTGAAATTCACTCCATACCAAATGATTGGGGAACTGCTGTAAATGTTTGTTCAATGGTTTATGGAAATATGGGAAATGACTCTGGAACGGGAGTTTGTTTTACGAGAGATCCTTCAACTGGCGAAAATATTTTTTACGGTGAATATTTAATCAATGCCCAAGGAGAAGATGTTGTTGCTGGCATTCGAACTCCAAAAACACTTTCTTTATTAGAAAAAGAAATGCCAGAAGTTTTTGTGCAGCTTCAAGATGTTAGAAAAAAATTAGAAAAACATTATAGAGATGTCCAAGATATCGAATTTACCATTCAAGAAGGTAAGTTATATTTATTGCAAACAAGAAATGCAAAAAGAACAACTCAGGCGGCTCTAAAAATTGCCATTGATTTTGCTAAAGAAGGAACACTTACGAAAGAAGAAGCCTTATTAAGAGTAAATCCACAAGATTTAGATAAACTATTACACCCCACCCTCGATCCTAGAGCACATAAACAAGTGATTGCAAAAGGTTTGCCAGCATCCCCAGGAGCTGTTTCAGGTCGAGCTGTTTTTACAGCTATTGAAGCGGAAAGTTGGGCAGCTCGTGGAGAGCTTGTTATTTTAGTTCGTGACGAAACGTCTCCAGAAGACATTGGAGGAATGTACGCTTCACAAGGCTTTTTAACAGCTCGTGGTGGCATGACTTCTCATGCTGCCGTTGTGGCCCGTCAAATGGGAAAATGTTGTGTTGCTGGCTGTTCCTCGCTGACTATTTCTCAATCCCATAAATCTGTAAAAGTTTCAGGAATTGAAGTTTTAGAAGGAGACTGGATTACTTTAGACGGTTCTACTGGTGAAGTTATGCTTGGCAAGGTTGAAACAAAAAATGCAGAACTCAGTGGTGACTTCAATGTCTTTATGGAGTGGGCTAAAGAATGTAGATCAATGAAAATTAGAGCCAATGCAGATACTCCCCGGGATGCGATTTATGCAAGAAGTTTTGGAGCTGAAGGAATTGGTTTGTGCAGAACGGAACATATGTTTTTTGATGAAAGCAGACTTCCTTATGTGAGACAAATGATTCTCGCTAAAAATGCTCCAGAAAGAAAAGAGGCTCTTGAAAAATTGTTACCTTTTCAACGCGAAGATTTTGTAAGCATTTTGAGCGCAATGGAAGGTTTTGAAGTAACAATACGCTTATTAGATCCCCCATTGCACGAGTTTTTACCTCACACAGATAAAGACATGATGACTTTATCAAATCAATTGGGTTTGTCTGCTGAAGATATCAAACAAAGGGTGAAGGCATTATATGAAGCAAATCCTATGCTTGGGCATAGAGGTTGTCGTTTAGGTATTTCTCATCCTGAAATTTATGAAATGCAAGTAAAAGCAATTGTTGAAGCGGTTGAAAAATGCCGTGCTCAAGGGAAAAAAGTTTATCCTGAAATCATGATACCTCTTGTTGGGATTGCTCAAGAATTGAAGTGGCTACGTGATAGATTATCTAAATTAGCACCACAAATTCCTTTTGGGACCATGATTGAAGTCCCAAGAGCTGCTCTTGTTGCGGATAAAATTTCACAATATGCCGACTTTTTTAGCTTTGGAACAAATGATTTAACACAAACTACATATGGATTCAGCCGTGACGATTCCGCTCCTTTTTTAAGAGTTTATAAACAAGAAGGTATTTTGCAGGAAGACCCTTTTGCTGTGCTTGATCAAGAAGGTGTTGGGCAACTCATAAAAATGGCTACAGAATTAGGTAGAAAGTCGAACCCTTCTTTAAAAGTAGGAATTTGTGGAGAGCATGGGGGAGAGCCTTCTAGCGTTAAATTTTGTCATTCCAATGGCCTAAATTATGTAAGTTGTTCTCCTTTTCGTATTCCTATTGCGATGCTGGCCTCGGCTCAGGCAGCAATAGAGCAGAATTTAAGTAAAAAATAAAAATTAACAATTATGAATTTCTTGTCATACTTTGTTCTTTTTATAAAATGTACTTAATACATTTATTTAATTGTTTTTTTGAATAAAATTGATTGTACAAAAGTCTCATAATGCTTATCAATGTAGCCAAAGATAGGTATTTTTTTTATTTTTAATGTTTTTAAACAATAAAATTTGTGACGATTTTATTGATTTCTCTTAAGCATTTTTAAATTGCAACAAAATTGTGATAACAAATGCAAGGATGTTATTTAGAGGTATCCATTTTTTTATTGAGAAGAGGTTTTTAATGGTCTCAGCTGTGAAGTATACTCAGCCAAAAGAGCCACATGTTTTGCAAAAAAAGCAAAATCATAATGTTGCCATTGGTGTTGTATCTACCTTGTTTTTTCTATTTGGTTTTATTACTTGCCTAAATGATATTTTAGTTCCTCATTTAAAAGAGGTTTTCTCATTAAATTATACAGAATCCATGTTAGTTCAGTTCACTTTTTTTGGAGCTTATTTTTTAATTTCTTGGCCTGCAAGTAAATTAATTTCAAAATACGGCTATAAAAAAAGTTTTATTATTGGACTTTCCTTAACCGCTTTAGGCTGTTTGTCCTTTATATTTTCAGCTAACATTTCAATTTATTTAGTGTTTTTATGTGGCTTGTTTGTACTAGCTAGTGGCATCGTTATATTACAAGTTGCAGCAAACCCTTATTTAACTATTTTAGGTGGTCCTGAAAGGGCATCTAGTAGGCTCATTTTTGCACAAGGCTTGAATTCCTTAGGAACAACAATTGCACCTATTATTGGTTCTGCTTTAATTTTATCTGTAGCAATGCTTTCTAAAGACGAGCTATTAAAATTACCAGAATCTGAGGTTGTTGCTTATCATGCTGCCCAGGCAAGTGCCGTTCAGCTTCCCTATTTTGGTCTTGCCTGCTTTGCTATCATGATAGCGGTAGCTCTGGCCTTCTTTAAATTTCCAAATGACAAAATTGTAGCATCTACTGCTCTAAAAAATGAAACAAAAGATTTTAAATTATTTGATCATCCTAAACTTGTTTTAGGTACCATAGCTATATTTGCTTATGTTGGTGCCGAAGTGGCAATTGGTAGTTTAATGGTAAACTTTATAGCTTCTCCAACTGTAGGGAATATGAGTCTCAAAGACGCGGGAGATAAACTCAGTTTATACTGGGGTGGTGCTATGGTAGGTCGATTTGTCGGCTCTTTTATCACAACAAAATTTAAAACAAATAAAGTTTTATTTGTGCACGGTATTGTGGCATCCATTTTAGTGTTATTTACAATATTTGGATCGGGTCATTTTGCATTATACAGCATAATTGCTGTTGGTTTATTCAATTCCATTATGTTCCCATCTATTTTTGTATTAAGTACACAAAACCTTGGCAAATTTATGGAAAAAGGTTCTGGAATTATTTGTATGGCTATTGTTGGTGGCGCAATTATTCCAATGCTACAAGGTTTTATTGCAGATAATGGTGGTCTTCATTTAAGTTATATTGTTCCTTTAATATGTTATATTTATATAGCTATATTTGCATTAAAAGTGAAATCAAATAATTAATATTTTTTCATAATTTATTTTTAAATGTATTCATCATGAAAAAAAGATGACAAATTAAAACCTGTCATCTTTTTTTTGTTTGTAACACCTATATTTTAGATAATGGTATGTTTATTTTATATAAAATATTTTAAATTTATATTTGTATTTCTATATTTATTTCCTTTTTTAAGGAAACAATTTTTTGACTTTTGTAAATTATTCTAGTATTCATAAACGTTGATACGAAAAAATATATATATTTATTAGGAGCTATTATGAATAAGCTTACACGCCGCTCATTTGTCTTCCTTTCATTAGTTGGTTTTACTTTTTCCATTTCTGCATACTCAAAAGAAATTCGAATTGGTGTTTCTTTACCTACACAAAGAGATATTGGTTGGGTAAGATATAAACAAGGTCTTGAAGAAGCCGCGAAAAAAAGCGGGGCTAAAATATTTATTCAAGTTGCCGACCAAGATGCCTCCGTTCAAGCTTCTCAAGTTGATAATTTACTTTCTCAAAAAATAGATATTTTAATATTAGCGCCTCAAGATGCAGCAGCAGCCGCCTCACTTGTAACAACCGCGCATAAAGCGGGAGTGAAAGTAATTTCACTCGATCGCCTCGTATTAAATTCAAATTTGGATATGTATGTTTCGTTTAATAACGTAAAAATAGGGGAACTTCAGGGCGAATATATAGCAAAAAATCTTTCCAAAGGAAATATTGTGTTACTTTCTGGTGCTCCTACAGATAACAATTCAAAATTACTTAAGGATGGAGCTTTAGTTCACTTACAACCACTTATAAAAAATGGAAACTTAAAAGTTGTTACAGAGCAACCTATAACGGATTGGCAGCCCAGTGTGGCTCAAAAAATTATGGAAAACTCTTTAACAGCAAATAAAAATAATATTCAAGGTGTTGTTGCCCCTAATGATAATACAGCTGGAGCGGTTGTTCAGGCATTAGCAGCTCAAAAATTAGCAGGGAAAGTAATTGTAACAGGTCAAGATGGAGAATTAACTGCAGCACAGAGAATTGTTGCTGGAACACAATCTATGACTGTTTATAAAGATCAAAAGAAATTAGCTGCGGAAGCAATAAAAGTTGCTATAGAAATGGCAGAAAATAAACCTGTGAATACAAACGGTAAAACAAATAATGGAAAAATAGATGTTCCTTCCGTTCTTTTAGCTCCTATTGTTGTAGATAAAAATAATCTTGATAAAGAAATGATTCAATCTGGTTTATTTAAAAAAGAAGATGTATATAAATATATTAAATAAAATTTAAAATTGTGATTTTCCGGAGACGAGAAATTGAATCCATTTGCCTTAGAAATGAAAAATATCATAAAAAGTTTTGGTAATGTAAAGTCATTGTCTAATGTAAATTTTTCTGTGGAAAAAGGAACAATTCACGCCTTATGTGGAGAAAATGGAGCGGGAAAATCTACTTTAATGAAAATATTAAGTGGATTTTATCCCAATGACTCCTATGAAGGCGAGATTTTTATAGACAATCTATTACAAAATTTTTCAGGTACAATTGATAGTGAAAATGCAGGTATTGCAATAATATATCAAGAGCTCGCTTTAGTAAAAGAGATGACAGTCTGTGAAAATATTTTTTTGGGACATGAAATTACCAAAGGTTTATTTATAGACTGGGATTTAGCTTACTCTAAAACAAAAGATATTTTGAAAGAAGTAAAATTAAATGTGAATCCTTCTGCAAAAGTTTCGAGCTTAGGTGTAGGCGAACAACAATTAGTTGAAATTGCAAAAGCAATTGCAAAAAATGCGAATATATTAATTTTAGATGAACCTACTGCTGCTCTTACTGAAATAGAAGCTAATAATTTACTTGAAATTATCAAAGAATTAAGAGTGAAAGGAAAAACGTGTATCTATATTTCTCATAGATTAAAAGAAGTTTTTCAAATAGCAGATCACATTACAATTCTTCGTGATGGTAGAACAATATCAAGTGATCTCGTAAATGAATTAAGCGAAGAAAAATTAATTTCAAAAATGGTTGGACGAGAATTAACCAATATTTACCCTAGAGAAAATCGTGAATTTGGGAAAACAATTTTTGAAATTAAAAATTGGACCGTTTTGCATCCTGAAACGGGATTAAAAGTAATAGATAATGTCAGTTTTCAAATAAATAAAGGTGAAATTATTGGTATCTCTGGTCTCATGGGCGCAGGGCGCACTGAATTAGCGATGAGCATATTTGGAGCATGGGGTAAGGTAACAAGTGGTGAATTGTATATTGAAGGTAAAAAAGTAACAATTCAAAATGAATCCGATGCTATTGAATCTGGTCTTGCTTTAGTATCTGAAGACAGAAAACGTTTTGGTCTTGTGCTTGGCATGGATATAAAAGAAAATACAACTCTATCCAGTATAGAAAAAATTTCAAATTATGGAATTATGGATAAAAATAAAGAGATATTTTCTACTCGTAAATTTGTTGGTGATTTAAAAATTAAAACAAATACAATTGAACAATTTGTTGGTAACTTAAGTGGAGGAAATCAACAAAAAGTTGTTTTATCAAAATGGTTAATGACAAAACCAAAAATATTAATTTTAGATGAACCTACGCGAGGAATTGATGTAGGTGCTAAATCTGAAATTTATAATATTATGAATCAATTATTAGACCAAGGAATTTTATGTATAATAATGATATCTTCTGAATTACCAGAAATAATAGGCATGAGCGATAGAATTTTAGTCATGCATAATGGAAAAATTTCAGGAGATATTTTGCAAAAAAATGCAAATCAAGAGACTATTATGCAATATGCAACTGGTCATTTGTTATAGAAAGTACTTTTAATGAATTTAACATTAAATAAAATAATTGAAAATTTAAAATTTGATGCGAATCATTTTTTAATTCAATCTTTTAAAAAAAATATTCGTCAATATACCATGGTAATTGCGTTACTTGTTATATGGGTTACTTTTACTTTTTTAACGGGTTCGTTATTTTTATCTCCTCGTAATTTATCTAATTTATTTTTACAGAGTGCTACGATAGGTGTTTTAGCTATAGGTATGACTATGGTTCTCGTTGCGGGTCATCTCGATTTATCTGTCGGATCTGTTGCTGGATTTATAGGAGCTGCTGCGGCTATTTTACAAGTAAATTATAATTGGCCAACAATACCTACAGTTCTTGCTGCTATTTTAATAGGCGCTATTGTTGGATTATGGCATGGTTTTTGGGTAGCTTATCGAAAAATCCCAGCTTTTATTGTTACTTTAGCGAGTATGATAGCCTTCCGAGGAGCAATTTTAGGAATTACAGAGGGTAGGACAATTGGTCCTATGAATGATTCTTTTAAAGCCTTTGGACAAGGATATGTCCCGACTTTTTTATTTTCTCCTGCAACCCAATTAGACTCCTTAGGTAACGTTGTTAAAAATAATTTTGGAGATCCCATAACAGGATTTCATTTTTTATTAAACGGAAAATTTTATGCAGGAGATGCTCCTCCTTTTAATGACGTTTCTATTTTAATTGCAATTTTATGCATATTTATATTTGTTTATCTTCAAATTAAAAAGAGAAAATCTCGGCTAAAGTATGGATTTGAAGTGTTACCTTATCCTTTGGAAATTTTAAAACTTGTCTTTTTTTCTATCATAATAGCAACATTTTTTTGTATTATGGCTTTTTATATGGGGATACCATATGCCGTTCTTATTGCATTTGGACTTGCGGTTATCTTTTCTATTGTAACGAACAATACTGTTTTTGGCAGACATCTATATGCTATGGGCGGAAATTTAGAGGCCGCTAAATTATCGGGAATTCATATTAAGAAAAGGACATTAAGTGTTTTTGTTTTAATGGGATCTTTAGCTGCTGTTGCAGGAATTATTTTAACAGCAAGATTAAATGCAGCGACAACTTCAGCGGGACAAAATTTTGAATTAGATGCGATATCAGCAGCCATTATTGGGGGCACAAGTACCATGGGAGGGGTTGGAACCATCTTTGGTGCTATCATTGGAGCGTTGGTAATGGCGAGTTTAGATAATGGAATGAGTCTAATGAATTTGGATGTTACTTGGCAATATATTGTAAAAGGAAGTATTTTACTTTTGGCAGTTTGGGTTGATATTGCAACAAGAAAAAAGAATTAATTCATAATATTTATGTCTAATAATCGGCAAATTTGTCTCTAACATAACCTACCTAAGATATTGATAATGGTTATCAATAATGCTAGCCTTAAAAAGAATAACAGCAATTTTTAATTCAATTTTGCTGTTAAGTTTTGTTTTATTTAAATATTTTAAGAGGTTATTCATGTTTTCTAAATTGGTTCTTATGGGAACTGCTTTAAAGACGAGTGAGGCTTTAAAAAGTAGCTCCACTCAGGCAATTTTTCCTTTAAGCTCATTAAAAAAAGGAGAAAGGGCTGAAGTTGTTCAAATTACAGAAGAACATTTAGGGAAAGATAATATTTTGCCAAAAGGTGAATTAGAACGTCGATTGCTTGAAATGGGATTTGTAGAAGGAACCGAAGTCACTTTGCAACATGAAGGATTCATTAGAAAAGATCCTATTGCAGTTTTAATTCGTGTTTGTTCTTTAGTTGCTATTCGTAGAAAAGAAGCTCAGGCTATTTTAGTTAGGAAATTAACTTAACATGTCATCAAATTCATTAATAAACCCAAGAATTGCGTTGGTTGGAAATCCAAACTGTGGAAAAACAGCACTTTTTAATGCCTTAACGGGAGCTCGTCAAAAAGTTGCAAATTATTCGGGTGTTACAGTAGAAAAAAAAGAAGGGGTTTTTGTAGGACCTCAGGGGACCAAAGTTCGTGTTTTAGACTTACCAGGAACATATAGTTTAAGAGCTCGTAGCCCTGACGAAGCGGTTACTAGAGACGTTGTTTTAGGTAAATTTGTAGATGAATCCATACCAGATGCCATCGTCTGTGTTGCCGATGCGACAAATCTTCATTTAGGGCTCCGCCTCGTTTTAGAGTTAAAAAAAGTGGGAAAACCCATAATTTTAGCTTTAAACATGATGGATGTTGCTAAAAAAAGAGGTTATGATATTGACTTAAATATTCTATCAAAAGAAATTGGAGTTCCTGTCATTCCTACCATTGCTATCAAAAAAAATGGTGTCAATGATCTTGTTGCAGCTGTTGAAAAAGAAATTGAAAAATATTCCACAGAAAATAATTCTAAAAACCTTTCTAATATGCAATGGAAAGAGCCAGTAGCTCAAGAAGTGCGTGCTTACCATAGAGAAGTTGAAAGAATATTGTGCTCTGCACATAGAAAACAAGGGCTAGCATCGGAATGGACTAAAAAAATAGATTCCATATTATTACACCCTGTTTTAGGTATTTTAACTTTATTTGCAATATTATTTGTTGTTTTCCAAGCAGTATTTATTCTTCCTGAATATCCAAAAGAACTTATTGAATCTGGAATGGCGTCATTACAAGCTTGGATTGGACATGTCATGCCTGATGGAGCTCTAAAAAGTTTAATTAATGATGGAGTTATTGCTGGTGTTGGCGGTGTTCTTGTATTTGTTCCTCAAATTATTACTTTGTTCTTTTTTATATTATTATTAGAAGACTCTGGTTACATGGCGAGAGCTGCTTTTTTAATGGATAAATTAATGGGTGGCGTTGGTTTACATGGGAAAGCTTTTATTCCTTTATTATCTAGTTTTGCATGCGCAATACCAGGAATTATGTCAGCCAGAACAATTGAAAATAAAAACGATAGACTCATAACAATTTTAATTGCCCCTCTTATGACATGTTCTGCACGTTTACCAGTTTATACTTTAATTATTGCTGCTTTTATTCCATCTGTTACCTTGTTTGGCTTTGCCAATTCTCAAGGGCTTGTGATGTTTGGGCTTTATGTAAGTGGTATTCTTGCGGGATTAATTGTAGCCTTTATTTTGAAAACTTTTTTTCTAAAAGGGGAGCTCCATCCGCTTTTAATGGAATTACCAACATATAAATTACCACGAATTAAAAATGTTGCTCTTGGTTTATTTGAACGTTCCGTTATTTTTATAAGAAGAGCAGGAACAATTATTTTAGCTTTAATGATTATAATTTGGTTTTTAAGTACCTATCCAGCTCCCCCAGCAAATGCGACAGATCCAGCAATTGATTATTCTTTTGCGGGAATGATTGGAAAATTCTTTGAACCTATTTTGACTCCTATTGGATTTAATTGGCAAATAGCGATTGCTCTCATTCCTGGAATGGCAGCTCGTGAAGTGGCAGTAGCAGCACTAGGAACCGTATATTCCATTAGTGGTAATGAGGAAGCCGTTCATCAAGGTCTTGCCGCTGCTATCTCACATTCTTGGGGCTTGCCTACAGCTCTTGCCTTTTTAACTTGGTATATTTTCGCACCACAATGTGCTTCCACACTTGCTGTTGCAAAGAGAGAAACAAATTCTTGGGTTTGGCCAACAATTATGTTTACTTACTTAATTGGATTAGCTTACTTTGCTGCTTTTGTTGTATTTAATGTAACAAAGTATTTTGTAGGTTAATTAAAGGGTTTTTTATGTCTCAGCAAATTATTGTTTATATTATTGTATTTATAGCAGCCGTTTATTTACTTTATAAATGGAAAATTCAAAAAATGATTTCGAAAAAGCTAAATACAAACGAGAATAAAGCACCTGCTTCTTCTTGTGGTTCTGGATGTGGATCTTGTTCTGTTCCAAGTAAACCTAAAAAATTCTCTTAAGTTTTTAGACGAATGAATCGATGCCTTTTATTGGGAATTTCTTTAACTAAGAAATAAAATGAGAGGCGATATGGTTTTAAAGCATCAATATCCTTCTGATAAGGATGTTTTTAACCTAATTCAATTAGATGATGATCCTTTAGAATTAAAAAATTTAGCAAGAATATTAAAATCACATCCAAAAAATATAAAATTCCATGTTTCTTCCTTTTTAACGATTCGTGATCTTAAATTAGGAATAAAAGAAATACCTGAAATTGATTTTGCTATTTTAGATATTTATTTATCTGATGATATCAATCAAACGGGAATTTCTGTAGTCGAAGAATTAAAAAATAATCATCCGAATATTATTATTTTAATGAGCTCTAATTTAGATGATCCCGATACTATTTTACAAAGTTTAAGAGCTGGAGCAGACGAATTTATCTCAAAAAAGATGGAAAAAAATAATGTTGTAGAAAAAATTCTTCAGGTTCGAAAATCTGTAATGAACAAGCGTGGAATAAATATTTCAAATAAAAAAGAAGAATATATTTTTAATAAATATTCTGGTGAATCAATGAAAAAAATTAGCAGGAGAATTCCACAAATTATGAATTCGGCTATTACTTCTGTATATATTGAAGGAGAATCTGGGACTGGTAAAGAAGTTGTCGCAGAACTATTTGAAGATTATGCTAAAAATATTCCTTTTGTAAAAATGAATTGTGGCAGTATTTCTCCTAGTTTATTAGAAAGTGAATTATTTGGTTATGTAAAAGGTGCTTTTACTGGAGCAAATTCAAATAAACCGGGATTGTTAGAGTCTGCTTCAGGTGGATGGTTTTTTTTAGATGAAGTGGCTAGTTTGTCTCAAAGTGCACAAGTAGCGTTATTGCGAGCTCTTGAAAACCAAGAGGTAACAAGAATTGGAGAATCTGTTGCAAGAAAAATTAACATAAGATTTATTGCAGCTTCTAATGTTCCTTTAATTTTAAGAGTGAAGGAAGGTTTGTTTCGAAACGATCTTTGGCAAAGACTCTGTGAAACCGAAATTATTTTAAAGCCTTTAAGAGAAAGAAAATCAGAAATCCCCGATCTTATTTTGTATTTTTGTCGAACAATGAAAGGAGGGCCATATAAAATAGAAAATACAGCTTTAAATGTTTTATGCCAGCTTTCTTGGAATGAGGGAAATGTAAGAGAACTACGTAATTGCCTTCGTGCTATGACAGAACATCAAACAAATAAAATTTTAACTCCTTTAGGGATACCTGAAAGAATTTTATTAAAAAATAAAGATTTAAATCAATTTATTAAAAATAATGAAGATGAATTTATTAAAATCCCTATTAAAAATGAAAATCAAGAATTTTTAAGTTATGAAAAAATGACTGAAATTCTTTGGGAAAAGTATTTTCAAAAAATTTCAAAGGAAAAAATAAATATAACAAAATTATCTAAAAAACTTGGTATAGCAAGAAGTACTTTGCAATTAAAAATGAAAAAGTTGCAATTAAAAAAATAAACTCATAATACCTTATTTTTAAGGAATATATGAACAAGCTATTTTATTACTTAAAATTTTATATTTTTCAGCTTTTTCAATGTCTGGAACTTCAATGTAAATAAAAAAATGATTGCCCGATAGAGTATTTAAAGAAGAGGGATCAACGGAATATTTTTTAAGTCTTTTAATTTCCTCTTTTATCGTTTTTAAGCAATCCGTATAATTTAAATTTACCGGTATTTTGTTTGATATTTTAATTTTTTCTAAACAATTTTTTTCATAAACAGAACAATCAAAATCTGCTTTTAAATTTTTCCAATATCGAACTCCCAGTTTATGATTTGGGTTTCTTATGTATTTATAATTTTTCATGGAATGTCTTATATCTTCATAAACAGGAATAATTTTGTCGTTATTTATTTTATTTATTTGAAAGAGATACTGAGCTCCATATCCATCATCCCCATTATTTATAATATAATGATTTATTTTGCCACCAAAGTAACCATCCGCAGTCATTTTTATTTTAAATTTAGAATAATCTTTTTTACATGTGTTTAAAAAGTTTGTCTTATTATTTGAGGGTTCAATACCAATTAAAGCTCCCCCTTTATTTCCTTTGTCGTTTATTTCAACTAATATGGAGTCTGAGTATTGATAACAAGTTCTTATCAGATCGGCATCCCCATATTCATTTTTTCCCATATTAAATTCTTTTTTTTGAATAGGAATATCGTAATTAACTTTAGGCTCATCGTAAGATTCGGTGGAAAACACTTTTTGATTAAAAATATTTATTAATAAAATTAAATATAAATATTTATATATTTTTTTAATATTCATTATTATTAAAACCATTTCTATACATCAATTGAATTAAATTGTGGCATCATCAACAACAACATCTTCTTCTTTTTCAGTCCATTTACTTTGAGGTTTAACCCGTTTATTTATGATATTATAAACATCTTGCATATATTCACGATTGCCAGCTCGGCGTTCAATTAAAGCTAAATGCAATTTTAAAGAATCTATTGTATTATATGTTGTATCAATAATGACATCAGCTTGTTCATATGCAGAGCTTCTTTTTTCAATCAATTCATTCACAATAATTTGTGTTTCTTCAAGAGAATTGCATTTTGAAAACATAGGTCTTGTTTCTTTTTGAGCAAATATTCGGTTTGCGATTTCACTTGGAGCAAGATCTAATAACACAATTAAGCCAAGCTTGCGTGCAAAAGCGATATTTTCAGGTTTAATTAAAGTGCCTCCACCCATTGCGATGACAAAATTATGACGTCTTTCCAATTTTAATAAAATTTTGTCTTCAAGAGCACGAAAGCCTTCTTCTCCTTCTTGTTCAAAAATTTGAGGAATTGTTTTTTTTGTAGTTGATTCTATAAATTGGTCGAAATCAAGAAAAAATCGTTCACTGTGTTGAGCATATATTTTCCCAAATAAAGATTTTCCAGTTGCTGGCATCCCTGTAAGAATTATATTTCTGAAACGTTTTGCCCAATATTTTGTCATTTGTCCCTCGTTCTTAAATTTTAGTAAAAATCTAAGGATTGCTCATATAGAAATTCACTTGTAAACTATAACTAAAGAAAAAGTAAAATACAGGAAAGATGAATATTTTGTCTGAAGTTAATTTTCAATCCTCTTTTTGAAAGGAATGGAGAATGAAAAAGAAAGTCTTTTATTTTGCCTCAAGTATTGCTTTAATGAGTTATTCATTATTTGCATATTCCGAAGGACCACACTGGGGTTATGTAGGTGAACATGGTCCTAAAGAATGGGGTAATTTAGAACCCGCAACAAAACCTTGTTCCGTTGGTAAAAGACAATCTCCAATTGATATTAACTCTTCAAATATTAAAGAAAATAAATCTCTTCCTAATTTAATGTTTTCCTATGTAAGTGCCCCCTTAAAAATATTAAATAATGGTCATACGATTCAAATGAATTACCCAAAAGGGAGTAAAATCACAATTGGTGGAAATAGTTATGATCTTTTACAATTTCATTTTCATACGCCAAGTGAGCATGCCATCAAAGGGAAAAGAACAGAACTTGAAGTCCATTTTGTAAATAAAAATGCGGATGGTCTTGCTGTTGTAGGAGTTTTGTTAAAAAAAGGGAAAAAGAATTCTGCATTAGCGGGAATGTTTAGTAATTTGCCTAATAAACAAGGTGAAGTGACTGTAGATAAAGAAACTATGAATCCGATTGAATTGATCCCTAAAGATAAGGACTATTATACTTATCCAGGATCCTTAACAACTCCTCCTTGCTCTGAAATTGTAACTTGGTATGTGGTTAAAGATCAAATTGAAGTTTCTGAAGATCAAATTAAAAATTTTAAGAAGATATTTGCTATGAATGCAAGGCCTTTACAAAGCTTATCTCAAAGAATTGTTGAGGAAAAAGATTAGAAATGGAAAAGGACTTTTTTGTTGGCATTGACGGCGGTGGCAGTAAAACCCATCTTCGACTGGAAACGTCCGATGGAAAAGTTCTTGCGGAGACTTTTTCTGGTCCTGGAAATATTCGTCTTTCTATAGAAACCACTTACCAGTCTATCGATTACGCTTTAAACAATGCATTAGAAAAATCAAAATTAATAAATAAAAGTGATATTCGGATACATGCAGGGATTGGAGTGGCTGGTTTTGAAGTTCCTTCAGCAAGAGAAGGATTTTTACAAAGAAAAAATAAATTTAATTTCGCTAGTTTAGTAGTTCAATCCGATGCTTATATTGCTTGTCTTGGTGCTCATGCGGGCAAACCAGGATCGGTTATTATCGTAGGAACAGGTGTCGTTGGATTAAAAATAGATCGCAATGCAAAGCGACAAGTGGGTGGCTGGGGATTCCCTCATGGTGATGAGGGAGGTGCTGCTTGGTTGGGTTTAGAGTCAATTAGAATGCTTTTGTATTTTTGTGATGGTAGGGGTGAAGGTTCTCCTTTATTAAAATATTTAAAGCAAAAATTTAAAGGCCGAGTAGAAGAAATTACACAATGGGCTTGTTATGCAAATGCAAGTCAATTTGCAGAAATTGCAAGAGATGTATTTAAATTTGCAGATAAAGGAGATGAGCTAGCCATTCAACTCTTAAAGTTATCTGCAAAACATATAGAAAAAATTATTTTAGCGTTAGATGAAAAAGAAAAAAATAAAGATAAACTTCCTTTTGTTTTGTTTGGTGGTGTTGCTCCTTTTATCCTCGAATTTTTAAAGCCATCCCTTAAAAAAAGACTCGCTAAACCCCAAGGTGATGCGTGCGATGGAGCCCTTCTTATGATAAGAAAAAATATCAATCACAATAACAAATGATTGATATTCCATAAGAGGTCTAATTATGCTTTGTTTAACTAATGCATGTTTATTTGATGGAAATTCTTTTTTAAAAAATAAAAATATTTATATTAAAGATGGAAAGATAATAGATATCTCTTCAAAAAAAAATAAAAATAATTATCAAGAAATTGATGTAAATAAGAATATTGTTTGCCCTGGATTTATAGATATACAATTAAATGGGGGAGGAGGAGCATTTTTTAATGACGATCCTTCCATTGAGCAACTAAAAAAAATTGCATCAGCACATTTATCTTTTGGAACAACTTCTTTTTTACCTACTTTTATAACCGACGATAAAAATAAAATTTCATCAGCAATTTCTTGTATTCATAAAGCACTATCTCAGGAAATGAGAGGAATTTTAGGAATTCATTTGGAAGGCCCTTTTTTAAATAATGAAAAAAAAGGAATTCATCCCTCCGAATTTATTCGTTTACCAAATGAAGCTGATATTGATAATATCCTAAAAATAAAAAATGGGATTGTATTAGTTACTTTAGCTCCAGAAATGGTTGAAGTTAGTTTTATTAAGAGACTTATAGAAAAAAAAGTAATTGTTTTTGCAGGTCATACCAATGCTACATTTGATAAAATGAATGAAGCTTTTCAATTAGGAATTAAAGGTGTAACTCATCTATTTAATGCATGCTCTCCTTTAAGTAGTAGAGAACCAGGTGTTGTTGGAGCTTCTTTATTGGATGAAAGTTCATGGTGTGGAATTATTGCAGATGGACATCATGTTTCCTTCGATACAATTAAATTAGCATTTAAAACGAAAGCTAAAAATAAATTCATATTGGTTTCTGATGCCATGTCTCCTGTGGGAACTGAATTAGAATCTTTTTATATTAATGAAAATAAAATATTTGTTAAAAATGGAAAATATGTTGATCAATCCGGTACTTTAGCAGGGTCGGCAATTACTGTATATGATGCTTTTAAAAATATATTATCTAAAAATCTTGTAACTTTAGAAGAGTCTCTTCAAATGTCTTCAACAAATGCAGCCCAATGTTTGGGGATTGATAATGAAAATTCTTTATTTAAAAAGGGGAGAGTCGTTCCTCATTTTGATGCTGATTTGCTCGTTTTAAATAGACATAATTTTGATATTATAAATATTATTCAAAATGGACAATTAAAAACATTTCATTGATTTAATGAATATATAATAGGAGTAATTGTTTTGAAAATTAAAGCCCATTGGTATGCGAGGCCTTATCCACATGATTGGGAATTTTATGCAGAATGTGATGAAGGTGCAAATATAGATATTTCTATAAAAAATGATCCAGATATAAAAAAAATAGGACCTAATCCTAAAGAAATTGTTTTACAAGGAATGGCTACATGTACTTCTGTAGATGTAGTGAGTAGTTTAAATAAAATGAGACAGCCATTACACTCATTGGTGGTTGAATGCGAAGCAACCCAAACTGAAACGCATCCTAAAGTTTTTAAAGAATGTGTTTTAACTTATAAGGTAACAGGTGAGAAATTAAATATTGAACGTGTTGCTCACTGTGTTCAACTTAGTTTTACAAAATATTGTGGTGTAAGTGCTATGATTGAAAAATCAGGATGTCATGTTACTCCAAAATTATTTGTAAATGACAGAGAAGTACCTATCTGGGATCCAGAAGAATCTGTTTCAAATAAATTGCAAAAATGGTTAAAAGAGGTTGCCTGTCATCAACCCAAAGGAATTGTGTTAGTAACGGGTTCTTCTAGAGGAATTGGAGCTGCCCTTGTCAATTATTTTGCAGAAAAGGGATTTGCTGTTCTCCCTACTTCTCGAAACAAAGTAACATTTGAGAATAAAAATATTTTTGAATCTTTATATTTAGATGTATCAAAATTTGGTTCTATTTTAAATTTAAAAAATTTATTACAAAAAAATGGTGTTAAACTAAATTTAATCATCCAAAATGCAGGAGTATCTTCTATTGATCCTAATGCAGAAGATTTAAATGCTTTAAATTTAACAATGGCAGATTTAAGACATGTCTATGAAACCAATGTTTTTGGATTAATAGAATCAAATAATATTTTTATGGAATTAATGAATAAAGATGGAACGATTGCATTTATGTCTAGTACAATGGGACAAGTATTCCGGGATTCTTACTTAAATGCTTCCTATCGATTAACAAAAAGATCGGTAATACAATTTGCAAAACAAGCTGCACTTCAATTAAAAGCGGAAAATAAAGAAATTGCTATGTTAAGTATACATCCAGGAAGTGTTCGAACAGAATTAAATCCAAATGGTAAAATTTCTGTAGAACAAAGTGCACAAAATATGGATTTACTTTTTGCATCCGAATTTAGAAATAAATTAATTCAAAACAATGGTTCATTTTGGATATTTGATGAATCGGATCAGATATGGAAATGTGTTGAATGATAAAAAGTATTTTGATACTTTTTTAAATATATTTTCGTTAAGGAGATGAGCTCATGATATCAGCAGGATTACTTATTACAGGAAATGAGGTTTTATCTGCAAAAACGAAAGACACGAACGGCCCTTTTATTGGAATGCATTTAAGAAAAATTGGAGTATCCGTTAGAGCCTCCATGATGTGTGGTGATTATGAAAATGATTTATTAGATTGTTTAAATTATTTAGCTGAAAAATCAGATATCATTTTTATGACTGGAGGACTCGGGCCCACATCAGATGATTTAACAGCCGATGTTGTTGCAAAATTCTTTGCTATTCCAACCGAATTCAATCAAGTAGCTTGGGATGCTTGTGCCGATTTTTTTATAAAAGCAGGCCGCACACAAATTCCAGAAAGCAATAAAAAACAAGCTCATTTACCAAAAGATTGCCAATTGTTACCTAATAAACTTGGAACAGCAGCAGGATTCCGTGTAACAGGTAAAAAGTTTTCAAAAAATGTAACAATTTATAGTATGCCTGGCGTGCCTTATGAAATGGAAGGAATGTTTTTAGAGCATGTCTTACCAAAATTAGAAAATCATTCCCATATGCCTGTTTCATTAAGCTGGCAAGTTTTTTTTATGGGCGAATCTTTTATGCAGAATGCCATAAATATTGCTGAAAAGAACTTAATTACTAAATATCCGACAGCTTCTGTTTCTTATCAGGCTCATGCTTATTACGTTTCTTATACTGTTACCTTATTTGCAAATACGGATTTTCAAAAAAAAGAATGTGAAAATTATTTAAAAAATGAATTTTCTAATGAAGTAGAAAAAGCTTTTGGTGAACATATTTTATATGTTGATGAAAGAAAAGTGTCTTCTTATTTAGTTTATTTATTAAAACAGCAAAATTTGTCACTATCGTTTTGTGAAACTTCTTGTGCTGGATATCTAAGTAAAGAATTAAGCGTTTATACTCATGATCCTTCTATTTTAAAAGGATCTATTGTTGCTAATTCTGATTATGTTAAGAAAAAATTATTAAATATTCCAGAAAAAATAATTCAAAATCAATTGGAAAATCCAGAGGATTTAGTTTCTTATCTTGCTGCAAGCACTTTAAAAGAAATGAATACAGATATTTGTTTGGCAGAATATGGTTTTCCAATGGATCCTTTTTTAAAAGATGAAAAATCATTTCATGGATTTTATTTATCCATTGCCATTTTAAAAAATAAAATAACGAATATTCAACAAATTCAAAATAATTTATCAAATTTTTCATGGAAATTAAGTGAAATATCTTTTGATAATTCTTTAGTCGTATTTACATGCTTTATTAAGTATAATAAGAGGCATGTTAGAGAAATTCAACAAACAAGGGCTTCCTTATATTTGTTATGTTCCCTAGCAAAAATATTAGCTTAATCAAATGCAAAAGATGAAATTTATTTATCGTCAAAATAAAAATAAAGTTCATCTTTCCAATTTTTAATGACTTCTTTTTCGCAACGTCCCATCCATAAGTAATCGTGGTGAACACCCGTACATAACATTTTATTTGGATTTGTCAGGTCACTTTCGTAATTTTCTATTAAAATTTTATCTAAATTTAGTGGATTATCTGATTCTAAATCAGAATAAATGGCAAATTGTTCTTTGCCATTCCAAGTTTCTTTTGATGTTAACAAAAATTGTTCATTTGGTGATATTTTAGAAGAGCAGTCATCAATTTCTAAATAGGTATAATCTGATATATTTTCAATATTACCAGAATGAAATTTTGTAATACCATCTCTTTTAATCAAACATTTTTGTTTATTTCTTTCCGTGGATTTTAAATCAAAGCCTATTATTCTCATTGAAGTAGGATCAAATCTAAATTTAAAATTTGTTTCCATATATAAAGAAGCATAATTTGTATGATTTGGTGATACATATTTATTGCCAGACTTTAAGTAAAAATAGTCATAATTTAAATCAGGAACTTTAGAGAAACCTCTATTATTTGGAACAAAACTTAGTTTAAGTAAATAACTATTGTCATCATATTCATTGCAATGAGATAAAAATAATTCACCCCAATTTATATGCCTATTTTTCATTCTTAAACAAATATCTTTGTCTTTTAATTTTAAATTTTCCATACGAAAATTATCTGTTGAATTTGTTTTTTCAGATATAAAATTAAGATCCCATTTTTGATAATTTTCATAAGACTTGCTACAAGGTAAAAAACCGATATGTTGCCAAGAAGATTCATTTAAATCTGATGCCGTTAAACAAAGTGGCATTGAATCTCTATTTCCTGATTTTGTTATTATCTGTCCACTTTCTGATAAAGAATACTGAATGTTATCATCTGTTGGGGAAACTTCAAATTTAGATTGATAATGATTAAGACCATTTAAATCAGTTAAAAAGAAATGATTGTAAGAGTAATTTGAAATTTTTATACTCCATATGACTGGATTTTCAAAGTATTCATTTTTATTTAAATCATGTTTAAAAATAATTTTGCTTTTAAAATGATTATCATTGTTTATATTTACATCAATAATTTCTTTCTCATTTTCACATACTTTCTCAATTGCTTTTCCGGCATTTAAAATTTTTCCATCTGTAATATATTCTTTTAAATGTTCATAACTATCTGCTGTTTCAAGTAATGTACTTTTAATAAAACTAGCACTTGCGTCTGAAATACAACTTTTCATGATTGCAATAACGCCAGATACAATTGCTGCGGATTCAGATGTACCATTTGCAATTTTTACTTCATGATCATCTGTTAAAAATGGAATACTATAACCAGGAGCCCCAATATCTACCCGTCCTTTTCCGTAACGAGATCCCGTACCTCTTTGAGTAATAAAAAGCTCAGGTAATTTATTTTCAAAAGAAACCGCGGCAACACGAATTACAGGATCATTTAATTTATTTTTTTTATTTCTTGGGTTGTAAGCTGCAGGCCAATATTGTTTATCAGGTTGCGTTGTTCTGATATCTCTTTGATCATTTCCAACAGCAGCAATGATTAAAACTTTATTTTTATCTCCCACTTTATTTAAGAGATCATTCCACTCATTCGCATTTTTAGTTCCTACATCAGCTCCCGAAATATTTATAATAAATTCATTTTCTGAAAAAATAGCTTCACTTGCTGCCTCTAATATGGATAAAGGATATCCTCCATTAGGCATTGCTATTCGGTTGATAATTTTTACGTTTGGAAATATGCCAATATAAGATTCTTCTCTGCCTCTAAATTTTTTTGATCCAATGATAGATGCCATGGCAGTTCCATGTAAATGAAAAGGATCATCTTTATCTTTAGATTTTTGATAATTTAAAATAAAATACTCTTTATTTATGACATTAAGTTCTTTTAAGTTCGCAATTTCAGAATCGATAACAGTAACTGTAATATTTTCATTTTTTATTTGAAATGAATCTGGAAAATTTATATATTTAAAATAATCAGGTTTATATTCGAAATAACTGAATGCTTGATTTGAAAGCAATGTTAAGAAAAATACAATTTTATTTAAGAGTTCATTTTTTTTTAACATATTAACCCTTTCAAAATTTAAATAAAAACTCTAAAAAAAATTTAGAGTTCATTTTTTAAATATATTTAATTAATTTTTAATTGTAAATGTATAATAACAATAAAATATTGTGGTTTATTTATTATAATAGTATATTAATTGATACGGTTGATTTTAATAAGGATATTTTAAAATAAATTTAGTGATAATGGATTTGCTTTTTTGTCTGGAATCTTTTTTATCTTATAATATTAAATTATTATTTTTTATAATTTAAGTAACGGCAATAAGCATTAGCAAATCCATGATTTGAATCTCTTAATTTAAACTCAACATTTTCTGTGTAGTTAAAATGCTCAGAAGCAGTCATTCCCCAAAAATTGATAGTATCATTTTTGTCATTTAATTTTTTAAAGTAAACATCAGTACTTACTCCAGGTAAAATATAGATACTTACGCATACATCTTGCCCTTCGGATAATGGAACTTTTACAGATTGTCCAACGAATTTAAAAGATGAACAACCTGAATCTGTACAAACACTAGCCATAAAAGCAGTTCCTGCAACAAAATTAACCGTAACATCTCCATTTTTAATGGCACTTTCATTTGTATTTGAGTTTTCATTTGAAAATGCTAATAAAGATGTGGTAATTAAATTGATAAAAATTGCTAATTTTGCAAATATTGATACTAGTTTCATAGTTTTGTAAATCCTTAAAGAAAAAGTTATTATAAATAAAAGCAGCGTTGATTTATGTAATTTAAATTTAATTATTTGTAAATGAATATTTTAAAAATTTAATATATAAAATATATATTAAATTAAAGAATAAATAATGTAAATAAACAAAAAATATTAAGATTAAATAAAAACATCTGTATAATTGAATGGATATTAATAAACAAAAAATGAAAAAAATATATTTAAATTATGAATATAAAGTTATGTTAATATTGATTTATTGGATGTGTGTTTTTAATTATTGCTGATTTTTTTAATTTTATAAAATTATTTAACGCGTTTTAGTTTATGAAATATATCAGCAATATTGATTTTGTATTTTGGATTTTGAACAGCCTCAAGCGGAATTTGGAGATTTTCTGCAATAATTTCTTGAATCCGAGCTAAATGTAGGTTTTTTCTTTCTAATTGGCTTTTCTTAGCCCATTTAGCGGCAGCTACAATAAGGCTTGAAACCTGGTCTGCAGTAAGTTTTTCGGTATTAATTGTAATATCAAAATCGCTATGATCTTCAATATCTAGGCCATAAAGACGGAGATATCTTTTTCTATTTTGTTCATCACGTTTTAATGTTTTATACAAAACTTGTTCATATGAGGATTCTTTTTCGGTTTCACGACGATTTATTCTAGAGGCGCGGGCTTCTAGAGGGGCTTGTAACCAGATACGAAGTTCGGCATCCATTAACCAAGCAGCCAACCTTGTCCCTATGACAATATTTTCGTTAGAAACCGCGTTTCTTATTAAAGTAAGATCAGTTAAATAGTCATAAATTAGATTTGTAGATGCTTCTTTGTGCAATTCCTCAAAATTAACAGAAAGATCTCGCGCTAAATCGCGGAAAGTGTAGTTTACTATTTTTAACTGTAGGGCTTTCCCTACATTTGTTGTTGCTGTTGAGTTTCCGCAGCCACTATGTCCTGATATTGCAATTCTCATGAGTGTCTCCAATTTAAACGAGTCATTTTTATCCTTAATTGCATTTGATAGTTGATTCAATGCTTCTATCAGATTACTTTGTCAATTTGTTCTATTTGAAGGCTTTGAAAGGATTTTTCTAATATGGCAACAGAATTTTCTCGTGAAACCGTTAAACGTATTGCTGAATTAGGTAGATTATATCTTACCGAAGAAGAGATTTCTACTTACCAAGCAGAGCTTGCTAAAATTTTAGAAGCATTTAATACTCTTGCGCAACTTCCTCTACCAGAAGATTTTGCAGGAGATGCGCGTTCTGCTTTAGTCATGGCAAAAGCAGTAGAAAAAGCGGAATCAGACTCCATCTCTCGCTTGCGCCCAGATGAAGCAAATAATTCAATTATGACACAGGTATTTTTGAATCAAGCACCAGAACGAGAAGGTGTTTTTGTCAAAGTTCCTGCAATACTTGCTCCTTCAACTTAATATTACGGGTCTGTATTTATGAATACGAAAAATAAATTTGCTTCAAAGTATACTTTAAATCAAAACGCCCATTCCGCATTTGAAATTGCAAAAGAATTTAAAAATGGAAAACAGTCTCCTTCTGAATATTTAAATGATTTATTTTCTAATATCGAAAAATCAAATCCGGAATTAAATGCTTTAACTAGCATTCAAAAAGATTATGCTTATGAAAAAGCTAAATTATTAGAAAAAAATTCTCATAAAATGGATCTTCCTTTATTTGGAGTTCCTATTATTATCAAAGAAAATATTCAAAAAATTGGGTTTCCTGTTGAATGTGCATCTAAAATATTAAAAGGGTACAAAGGGCAATATGATGCTACTGTTGTAAGTTTTTTAGAAAATGCGGGTGCCATTTTAATTGGTACAGCAAATATGGATGAATTTGCTATGGGTTCTGCTAACGAGCACAGTAGTCATGGTGTGGTTAAAAACCCACATAATACAAGTCGTGTAAGTGGGGGCTCCAGTGGTGGTTCTGCAGTTGCTTGTGCTGCGGGATTTGCTCCTATTACATTTGGCTCAGATACGGGTGGGAGTGTAAGACAACCTGCAGGATTCTGTGGAATATATGGTATTAAACCTACTTATGGACGCGTTTCTCGTTATGGTTTGGTTGCTTTTGGTTCGAGTCTTGATCAAATATCTCCATTTGCACGTAATGTAAAAGATCTTGATACTGTAATGAGTATTGTTGCTCATGAAGATGCAAAGGACTCTACTACTTTAAAAGGCAGTTATAAATCGAAACTCGGATCTGTTACTTTAAAAGGGAAAACGATTGGGGTATTAAGAAGTATTTTAAAACATGGTGTTGATGATAATGTCATGAAAGAATTTTTAACTCTTGAAGAAAATTTAAAGAAACAAGGTGTTAAATTTATTGATATTGAAATTCCTTCTTTAGAACATACATTAAGCGTTTATTATTTAATTGCATGTGCAGAAGCATCGACAAATTTATCTCGTTTTGATGGAATTCGATTTGGGCATCGGGCACAAAATTCAGAAGACTTATTTGATTTATATTGTAAAACACGATCAGAAGGTTTTGGAAAAGAAGTGAAACGCCGTATTATGCTTGGAACCTTCTCATTAAGCGCAGGCTTTTATGATGCCTTTTATGGTAAAGCACAAGCGGTAAGAGAGCTCATGTCAAAACAATTTGATGAAGTATTTAATAAAGTAGATTATATCTATTTGCCAACATCACCTGCAAGTGCATTTGAATTTGGAGTTAATGCTTTTGATCCGATTAAAGAATACCTTTATGATGTGTTTACAATTCCTGCCAATTTAATTGGAGTTCCTGGTATTTCTGTTCCTGCTAACGTACCAAAAGGAAGTTTACCTGTGGGTTTACAATTTTTGGCCAAAAGAGGAAACGATGAAGAACTTTTAGCATTTGCTGAAGTTCTAGAAAAAGAAAGACTAGTTGGAACGACGAGCCTCGAATAATTCTCTGGAAAGGTAATAAAATATTTTATGAGTGGAAATAGTCTTGTCAATTATCCAAAAATTATTGATGTTTTAAAAAAATATGATGTTGTGATTGGTATTGAAGTACACTGCCAGCTTGCAACAAAAAGTAAAATGTTTAGTTCCAGTAAAAATGCATATGGTGATTCACCAAATTCAAATATTGATCCAACTTGTTTAGGTTTACCAGGGGCTTTGCCAACATTAAATGAAGAAGCCATTGATTTGGCAATTCGGATGGGTTTAGCATTAAAAAGTGAAATTCAAACGGTAAGTGTTTTTGCACGGAAAAATTATTTTTATCCCGATTTACCAAAAGGCTATCAAATTACTCAATATGATAGACCGATTTGTTTTGGTGGAGAACTTATTTTATCCAGTGGTAAAAAAATTGGAATTGAAAGAATTCAAATTGAAGAAGACGCGGGAAAAAATATTCACGTAGGAACCTGTTCTTTAGTTGATTACAATCGTTCTGGGGTTGGGTTAATAGAAATTGTGAGTGCTCCTGATATTTCCTCACCTGAAGAAGCTTCTGAGTATTTGCGAAAACTTCATAGCTATGTTGTTAACTTAGATATTTCAGATGGAGATTTAGAGAGAGGTAATTTTAGAGCAGATGCAAATGTGTCTATAAAACCAAAAGGTTCAAATATTTTTGGAAGACGTTGTGAAATTAAAAATGTGAATTCATTTAAATATATAGAAAAAGCAATTGTTTATGAAATAGAGCGTCAGTTTGATGTTATTGAAACTGGTGGTGAAATTCAAATGGAAACGAGAGGTTACGATAGTGATAAAAATGTTACTTTTAGCCAAAGAAGCAAAGAGTCTGCTAAAGATTATCGCTATTTCCCTGAACCCGATTTACCTCCGCTAATTGTTACTAAAGCTCGTATAGAAAAAGTAAAAAGCAATATGCCAGAGCTTCCAGAAAGTAAAGCAGCACGAATTATTCAAAATTATTCTCTTCCCGAATATGACGCTAAAGTAATTACAGCATCAAGAATAAATAGCGCTTATTTTGAAAAACTTGTTAAATCTTTAGAAGGGAAAATTGAGCCTAAATTAATTTCTAATTATTTTATGACTGAAATAATGAGAGCTTGTAAAGTTTATGCTGAAGAAAAAGGAATTTCTATAGATGAATTAACAGAGGTTCCTGTTCCCTTAGAGTACAGTGTTTCTTTATTAAATCTTCAAGCTGCTGGAACAATTAGCGGTCGCATAGCAAAAGAAGTTTTTGAAGAAATGATGTTATTTAATAAATCTCCTAAAGAAATTGTTAAATCAAAAAATTTAATTCAAATTTCGGATAATACTTCGATTGCAAAAATATGTGAGCAAGTCATAAATGAAAATCCCGGAATTTTATCTGAATATTACTCAGGCAAAGAAAAACTTTTTGGTTTTTTTGTTGGTCAAGCTATGAAGTTGTCTGGAGGAAAATTAAATCCAGCAAAAGTGAATGAAGTTTTAAAAAAATTACTTGATGCAAAAAAGGAAAATACATAAGTTTTATACTGTAAATTATGTATTTTATAAAATGATATTATAGCTTAAGAATCTTATATAAAATAAGGTTCTTCTCCGGATATTTGATTATCCGGAGAGGTTCTTAGCCTTTAGCATTGTCTCTTGTTGTTTACTTTAAACTATCTTAATCTAAGAATACTGTCAAATTTTTTTTCTATAACTAATTAAAATACTAAGCAAAGTTTAGTAATAAAAAATTAGAAATAAATGATTATTTATTTCTTAAAAATATTGAGTTAAAAAAAATTAAATTCCATTAGAAATGATTTTAGAATATCTTTTGGCTAAATTTAGGCATTCCTCTTTTGAATAACCTAATAATGATTGCCTATTAAATCCAATAGAAAAAGTAACGGAATAAATTAACAATGCGAGAGCTTCACAATCGGAATTAATTGAAATATCGTTTCGTTTTTGTCTTTCTTTAAAATGCTCAATTTGTTTATTTAAAAATGAAGTATCTTTAAATAATTTTTTTGTTTCTTCAAAACTTGGGTCATTTAAAGCACGCAAAAGCATCATACGAATAAGTTGTTCGTAATCTTTAAACTTATTTATATAAACTTCCATAATTTTATAAATTTGATCTTCTTTTGAAAGCCGAAACGAAAAACATTCTTCAATTGTTATCTTATTCTTATTTTGACCTTCATTTATGATTGCAATAAAAAGATCTGCTTTAGATTTAAAGTAACGGAACATCAAGCCATCAGAACAACCTGCTTCTTTAGCGATATCTCGGATTGTTGTGGCATTATATCCTTTCGCAATAAATATTTTTTTTGCGGAATCTATAAATTCATTTTGTCGATTTTCTTTTGATTTTCTTTGTCTTTTTTGCGAATTTGAATTTATCACATGAATCATTTCTAAGATCATAGAATAAAGGTCATGTTAGTAAATGAGTATTCATTCACTAACTCTAATATTGATTAGATATCTTAATTGTTGGTTAAAAGTCAATCTTTATTTTAAAATAGATCTAAAAAAATAAGATGTTATAATAAGATTATCTTAGTTTCTCGGGCGCAGTATTGTACACTTTAGGAAGATCTTTCGACCAGCGGATTAATTGAGCTTGCTCATTTTTTAAAGAATCTGTTACTTTTTTATTCGTTGGATTTGATCTTAAAACATCAATTCTTTTTTGGAGTTCTATAATTCTCTCTGAGTTTTCACTCATGGACATAATATCATCCATAATATCATTAAACATATCTTTTTCTTTTGGAGTTAATCCTGTTGTTATTGAATGTCTATGGAACTGCTTGATTTTTTCTTTATCTGTATCAATAATAATTGTGCCATCTTCTTTTTTTTCTGCAACAACACCAGGGTTTGTATAAATCCCAACTTTAGGAACATAGTCTCCAATTTGAATAAAAGCTGATTTCGAAGGTGGTGGAATAAATACCATATAAACAAACTCCTTATGAATGAATAGAAAGCTTAAATACCAAGGGTAAGAGCATCAACAGCAAAATTTTCGGGAGTAAATTTCTCTCTGACAATTCTAAATTGAAGCTCATTTTCTAAGTATTTTAAAACACGCGGGTCTGTATTTTCATGTTTAAGCTGAGTTATTTTATTGTATAAATCCCTAATTTCTTGATGTCTATCATCGGGATTTTCGACATTTGAAAGTTCTAAATGATATGCTTCTTTTTGAGCAGGTTCTAAAGCATTTTTAATTCCAAATTTTGCCGTTTCTTGAACATGAGTAAAGTCTGGGTCTAATATTATTTTTCCATTTTTATTGTTACGATCTGCAATACGCACGGGGTCCCCATTGCGGTTCCAGAGAATATCATTTGGAGAAATTGTAAATGCCATAAAATTTTCCTTAATTTGAAAGGAATAAATATTCTTTTTTATATTTACCAGGAAATACAGATTAGCTGGGGGAACGTTTTTTTAGGGTAACAGGGTTTTGACATAAGAATTTTATAAAAATTATAAATAAATTTAATAAATATAGTTCGTTATTGATTTCTTTGTGTCAGAATTCTTATGTTTTCTTGTTGAAAATTATAGAGTTCTTTTGTAAAAATAAATTGCTTTTCATTTGATTTTAAAACACCATCCGCATCAAATATTTTTCTAAAATCGGAAGCTTTTGATTGAGAGCAAAGATCAAAGCCTTTCATAATTGCTTGAGTTATAAAATTTGGAGTTCCTTGATTTGCCGTGATTACATTTCCTGGTAAATTTTGAGAAATTCCTAAAACAATATAATCACTAAATTGGCTCCCTAACTTTATAGGAGTAGAATTTGGGAATTTAGTATCAATAAAGTTTTCAGAGACAACACCTATTGTCGCTAAATTTTCATTTAAAGAATCTAAAACAGAGTTGTAGCTGCCTACAAAAATAGCTGCATTTGGGAAAATATTTCTTTGTAAAAAATACATTCTTGGTAAATAAAATCCAATGATATTTTCGGGATCAATATAAGCTACTGTGGAGTTATTAAAGTAAGATATTAGAGCATCATGATGAAAAGTAAATTGGTTTAAAGCCAAACCCGCTTTTTGAAAATAAGTTTTCCAGATTGATGATTTGCCTAATATTACTGAACGTGTCGTAGCGATCCCTTTTTTTGAAAAAATTAAAACACTCTTTAAAGATGTTCTTGTGGATGCACTAATATAACCCATAGAGGACATGACGCCAAATTGAGCATTGCCTCTTGCAAGTGCTGAAATAACTGCTTTTTCATCGGGGGCAAAGTTAAAATGAATGCGATAGCCTGTTTTTTCTTCAATACAAGACTGAAGACTGGCCGAAGCGGCTTCCTCATTAATTAATGAATTTGAATTATCCAAATAAAATTCAATAGGAAGTGCTTTAGAACCCAATTCTGGAGTACCTAACCAAAATTTAACACACCCATTTAAAAATAAGGGAGTTAGCACAATTATATAAAAATATAATTTTATGAAAGGTCGGTAAAACATGAACTAAGTTCCCTTTTTAATCCATGATTCATTGATTTCATTTATTTCTTCACTTTCTGTCATTTTATAAAGTTCTCTATCTATCTTTGCTTTAAGCATTTCGTATTTTTCTTTCTTTAACTTTTTGGAAAATACTAAAAAAAATTCTTTCCAATACAATATATTTTTATACTGGAAAATAGATTCATCAGCACCTATTTTTTTTAGAATAATGTTTGTCCTTTCACGATCTGCAATCAATAGATCAATTTTTCTTTCCTTAAGTTTTATAATATTGACTCTAATATTTTTTCCCTCAAATAAATGACTATTTAATTGCTTATTTTCGAAGGGATATGCTTCCCAAAATACTTTTGGATATGAAAATCCAACTATAATTCCTACGGAGTAGTTGTGAGCAACCGCATCTTCAAAACTCATGACAAAGCTATCTTTTAATTGACTTGAAAGTCCATAAAATGAATAATTTTTTGTGTAAGTTGGGGTTCTTGTAAAATTTACATACTTATCAAATTTTGAATTTTTTTCTATTCCAAATGCCATGTCTGCTTCTCCAGTAATCATTTTTGGTAACATTTCTGTCCAATGCACGATTTCAATTTCAAATGGAATTTTTAGTTTATTAAAAATTTTTGAAACAATATCGATTTCAGAGCCAACAATTTTTTTTTCAGTTGATATTGTAGAAGTGCTATTTTCTGGAGATTTTGGATCTTTATTTTCTTTTTTATCATTTTTTTTATCACTACCAAGTTCTTCATAGAAAGAACGAATTGGAGTTTCTTCTGCAATTATTTTGATTTTATCTTCATTTTTAATTAAATTCTCTTTCTCTATCATCGTTTTTGTTTCTACTGCAAAAGTTTTATTTTGCAAATTTAATAATAAAAATATAATAAAAAAGAGAATGTTTTTTTTCGCAGTTGTCACGGGAAGCTCCAAGATGTAAAGTGATAAGAGATTATTTGAGTTTATGTCAATGGTTTTATTAGCTTATGGTATTATAGCATGTTTAAAGGAAATTTATGAAGATATGGATAGATGCTGACGCTTGTCCGGGAGCTATTAAAGAAATTATTTTTAAAGCTGCTGAAAGAGTCAAAGTTGAAACTTGCTTAGTAGCGAATCAGCCAATTAAATATCCACCTTCTCAATATATTTCAGCAATACAAGTTCCAAAAGGATTCGATGTGGCAGATGCTTATATTGTCCAAAATTTAGTAGAGTATGATCTTGTTATTACTGCAGATATACCATTGGCTGACCTTGTCGTAAAAAAAGGAGCTGTCGCAATTAACCCGAGAGGGGAGCTTTATAATGAAGGAAATATTACGGAACGCTTGTCCATTCGAAATTTTACTCAGGTTCTTAGAGAAGGGGGTTTAATTCAAGGCGGCCCTCCTCAATTTAGTGCAGTAGATAAACAAAAGTTTGCCTCTACATTTGATAAACAATTGACAATACTTTTAAAAAAAGAAAAAACAAAAAATGAATCTCTTTTTTCAAGTTAATGACTTCTCTCAAAAATAGAACGTACCGAATTTCTGGTATGACTTCCTGTATTTGCCATAAGGGTATTTACATTCTCATGCATTTTTTCTTTTGTTTTATCTGTTTGTTGATCTAAAATTTGTAATGCTTGAAAAGAATCATTAAAAATATATTTTGGGTTATTGGTAAAATCTTCAGGAAAAGATCTTCTTATAATAGCAGATGTATCTTTATTTACTCTCCAAAATATAAGGCTACCATAAGTAGGTTTAGTATAATAAGAGCCTTCTTTTGAAATAACATCTCGAATATAATTTTCATTTACCATAGGATAGTTATTATCATGAGATTGGTTTTGTAAAAAACTTATTATGAAGGACTGATATTGATTATTTAATCTTGCATAAACTAATTCTTCATAAACTAATTTTTCAAGAATTAAATGCCTATTTGTTATGATATTAATTGCATCATTCATTTTATTATTTTTTTTACAAAAAGCTCCTTCTAGCTTATCTAATATATTTAAACCTATGAGATCTGTTGTCGAATAACCAGGGATAGGCGCATTGTGAAAGGGTTGGGTTAAATCTTGAATATAATGAAGACTCCACCCTAAAAATCGAAGTCCCCAATAAGGATGTCCGCTCTTAAATGCCATAATAGATAATTCTTGATATAATTTTATTCTATGCTCTGCATAAGTTTGTTTAATGTAGGGGGCGAGTTTATAAACAATCGGAGATTCATGGTAAAAACCCATGTGAAAGGGAGCTTGGCTGCTAAATGAAAAATTAGCATTTCCAAATGGCTGATTTCCGAATCCGAAGTTTACTTTATAATCTTTAATATTATCTGCAAATAAATTAATATCATGACCATAATCAGGTTCATCTGATGCTGTTGCAATTACTTGTAAAGGATTTACATACTGACCTTTTGAAACTTTTATAAATTTATATTCTCCTACATCATTTAAAATTGGCAAAATAATAACATCATCTGTACGTAATAAAGAATCTGAATTTCCTAATGAATCACCTGGTAATAATTGTAAAAATAAATTTAGTTTAATAGTGGGGTTTATTCTTATTGCGTAAAGAAACTTTTGTAAAATTTGAGGATCATCTTTTGTCGCATTAAATTTGAATGCTACAGGTGTTTCTGGATATGTAAAATTGTATTTTTGTGTTCTTGATATAGTCCAATTTTCTACATTTGATAAAACTTCAGGAATTAAATGGGATGTACTATATAAAAAATCTTCAATGCTTTCTGCTTGAACTAAATTTTTTTCATTTATGATGTTAGCATTTTTTAATGATATTTCTGTAATTAAAGAATGGTTTTTCCAGGCATATGCTTTTTGTTTGATGTGAAAACAAAGAAAATAAAATAGAGCTATAATAATATTAATTTTTTTATTATAAAAAATATTCATGATTACCTCATATTGATTTATAAAGATTTGACCTCTTTTTTTATAGCATTATTAATCTTATTTATCACATTCATTCCAACTTTTTTTGTGCACATAAAATGTCTTAAAACTTCATTTTTACTATCAATTATATTTTTAGCTACTAAATTCATTTTAATATCTTTATTTTTACTTTGGTAATATTCAAATTCATTTAAAGTAAAAAAGCCATAATCACCTTCTTTTTTAATTATCTTTAATAACATTTCTTCTTGATCAGCTGAAGTTGATACAATTTTATTATTTTTTTCTTTTTCTATTTTGTAAATAGAATAATTTTTGTATTTCTCTAAAAGTTCTGATATTACTTTTTCGTGATTATATCCAATTTTAATAATTGGGAAAAGGTCTTTATTTGAAATAACATCTTTAAATGTGTTTAAATTTTTAAATCTTAAATCATTCTTTCTAATAGCTAAAATTAATTTTGAAGTTTTTTGAAAAGGAAGGCTAAAAAGAGAATTCTTTTCTCTTTCTATACTCTTATAAGCATATGGATAACAGCTTAAAGATTTATTTTCTTTGATATCTCCTAAAGTTCTAACTAATGGTTTATTTTCATAAACAAAATTTATTTTTGATTCTTTAAGTATTTTATCGATAATTTCAAAACCAATCCCTTCAGAGAGTTTGTGAGTAATAGGGTTTTCAATAAAAAAAGGAGGTCTGTTTTGATATTGGATTGATATTTTCATATCTTCACAGTAAGCAAAGCTTATTTTTGCTAATGCTAAAACTAAGACAATTATGTATTTTATAGACATTAAATCTCCAAATGTCATATATTTTAATTTCTTTTTTTATCACTTCAACCTTTTTTGTTTGAATAAAATACTAAAGAATAATTATCTATTTTGTCAAGTTAAACTTTAAAAATTATTTTTATACAGTAATGTTCTTTTAAAATGCAAAATATTTATAATATTAAATTATGAATCATATTGTCAGCATTTTTTAAAGCTTCTTCTCTTTTATTTGGATAACTTAAACCTTCTGCTTTAATAATTTGTATATCAGATATTCCAATAAAATTTAAAATAAAGCGTAGGTAAGGTTCATTAAAATCCATTGATGTGTTCGTATAAACTCCTCCGCTGGCAATGACAATAATTGCTTTTTTATTTTTAGCTAAACCAAAATATCCATTTTCACCTATTGAAAATGTTTTTCCAATTCGGACGATATGGTCTAACCAAGCTTTTAACGAAGATGGAATACTAAAATTCCACATAGGAGCTCCTATAATTAAAATATTTGAATCTAATAACTCATCTGTTAATTTATTTGATAAAGAAATAGCAGAGTTTAATTCATCTGTTAGCAATTCTTTGGTAGTAAAATAAGCACTTATGGTTTCATTTGTAGGATGTGGTAGAGGGTATTTAGATAAATTTTTTCGAGTAAAAATAGAATTATTATGTTTTTCAAAAATTTTATTTTCTATTTTTTGAATAAGATTGTTTGTAATAGAGTCATTATCTCTAGGGCTTGACTGAATAATAAGTATTTTTTTTGTCATAACTATGTCCTAAAATGATATTATTTATGAATCGGTTTTAATAGGTTACAAGCGTGCTTGTATTATCAATTCATTTCCATTTGTAGACGGTTTTTTGATTGTACACTAGATAGTAAAATATAGACATTATGCGCAAAATATTGTACAATTAGGACTATGGAACTAGATGCAATTGTTGTATTTACAAAAGTGGTTGAAACGAAAAGCTTTTCTGGAGCTGCTAGGCTTTTGAAAATGCCTAAAACGACGGTCAGTTTCAAAATAGCTGCTCTTGAAAAAAGGCTTGGTGTCACCCTTATTCAAAGAACAACTCGTCATTTGAATATTACGGAATCAGGTTTGGTTTATTATAGTCATTGTGTAAATGCTATTAAGTCTATTGAGCAAGGTGAGTCTGAACTTCTTTCGCGACAAGATAAACCAAAAGGGCTATTAAAAATAACATTTCCTCTTGGGATCTCATCTTCTATATTAGCGCAAATTATAAGTGAATACTTAAAAAAATACCCAGACGTCACTATTGAACTTATCGTAACAAATAGGATCGTAGACTTGATTCGTGAAAGTTTTGATCTGGCTATTCGGGCTGGGCAATTAAGTGACTCTACCCTTAGGACAAAAAAATTTTTCGACGTTCATTTTTCATTATGGGCTTCACATGATTTTATAGAAAAAAATAATAAAATAAATCATCCTTCACATTTAAAAAGCCATTCATTGATAATGCATAATTCATTAAATCTAAAAAATTTTGAATTGATAAAAGGAAAAGAAAGATTTTTACTTAACGATGAATCACGAGTATTGTCTGATGATTTTCAAATAATAAAAGAACTTATTTTATTAAATAATGGGATTGGCTTATTGCCAAATCATGTTTTAAATAATAAAAATGAGCGGGATAATTTAATTCAAGTATTACCTGATTGGAAATTTAATTCAACAGGTTCCTTTTCTTTTGTCTTTCCTGCTCAAAAATACGCTTCGCCTAAAGTTAAATCTTTTATTGATTTAGCTATAGATAAAATAAATAGAACATAAATTAAATATTTTAATAAAGAGCTAATTTAGGGTTTGCTTGATGTGTTTGTATTTTATTAAAATCATAATGAACTTTATTTTTATTTTTTGAAACAGGAGTCATTGCTCTATTGACGTCAATATTTGCATTTAAATTAGAATTTACGGATGTGATGATTCCATTTAAAAAATTGAAATCATTTTTTATTTTCGAATCGCTTAATATTCCTGAAGCTCCAAAGTCAATTGGGAAAAAATTATCTGAAATAGAGTCATAAAATACGTTATCCCATTTAAAGTCTCCGTGACTAATTCCTATATTATGCAAACCAACAAGAGTAGATGCAAGATATCCATTTCTAAGGGCAAATAAAAGTTTTGGGCGCAAAACTTTATATTTTTCATCGCAGACAATTTTATTAATACCTATGCCAGGTGCTTTTGTCATAAATATATAAAATTTATCCATAGTTTTCTGAAAAACAGCAGAGCCAATTCCATAATATAAACAATTTATTTTAGCTTCAATTCGATACATTTTTTCTAGTTCAATTAAACTTCCGAATTGATTTTGTAATCTTAATTTATCTAAGACTTTTACAACTTGATTAGAGCCGAAATTATATACTGCAGCTCCAAGACTACCTTCTCCAATTTTATTTTGATCCGTTAAGTTAATTTTGGATATATCGTAAGTTGGTGTTGTTCTTTCCATTAATAATTTATCAATAAAAAATTCTTTGTTAAACTCAGGAGTCATAGGTTTTACTAGTTTTTTCTTAAATAAATTCATAATTATCCACCTTAATTTGCATGTTACTTAGAATCAAAAAAAAGTCTAAGTAACATGCAAATTAATTTAAATAAACACATATGTCAAATTTAACCAAATGCATTAAATGATTTTTAAAAAAAGATGAATTAATTATAAAATTTTATATAGTTACTTTCATGGTGCTAATAATTAAATATCTTATTGTTATGTGAAGAAAACATAGATGTTAAAGAATAATTATACTTTTTTATTTTAAATAATGTATTATTTAAAATAAAATTAAATAAATTTTGTTAATTTGGTATATTGTAATTATTTTTAAGAAAAAGTTAAGAAAAGGTTTCTTTATGAGTAAACTTTAATCAAAATATATTAAGCCTTAAAATGAATGAACAATTTTTTTTATTGATAGTATCATATTCTTGTTTTGTTTTTAGCCACACTATGTTTCTGATTGCTTCCTTTTTTTTAATTAGTTTTTTTTTAAGTATTATTAGAGCTGATTGATCAAAAGAACTAAAAAATTACCTTTTAAAAATTAAAATGAATCATAGTTATGCGTCAATTTAATGACTTTTTAAAAAAAATATAAGTGAAATATTATTTTATAAACTTCTAATAAAGGATATTTATGAAAAAAATACATTTGTATATAAAAATAAAAACATTTATTTTCTTTTGTTTTATAATTTTTCCTGTTTATTCAGAAGTAAGAGTTGTTCGACTTCCCGTTTCTGAAGTAAAATTAGGGAAGTTTGGTGCCGTCATTCAAGATAATGGAGAGCTCAAAAAAACGAAGGCAAGTTACGATGAAGTAACAAAAGAATATTATCATCATTTTACTGAAAATACGACAGAACTTGCAAGAAGAGATATAGCAATCATTGGAACAAGTTTTGAAATTATGCAATATTTATCTAAAAATAAAGATGTTTTTATTAAAAATGATATCAAAGAATTGCCTGGTATATATATAGGGTTTGGAAAATATTACCCTAAAGATAGATTTTATGGGATGTTTCCTTTTGAAGATTTTGTGAATCAGCTTGTAGAAAATACCAGTAAAATATTTACAGCAAGTATTTCAAGTAATAGTGAGTTTAACCAAGCATTTAATGAATCATTAATAACACAAGCACAAGCACATTCAGTTTACACCGAATTTTCATTTGAAGATTATAAAGGTCATTTTAATGATTTTTTCAATTTTATTCAAATTTATGACGATGGAAAAGGTGTCACAAAATTTTATAATAGCTTAAAAAATAATTCAATTAAGGATTTACTAAATACCAAGTATATTTTAGTTATCTCCTATTTATACTCAAATGAGTATATAAAAGATGATTTAAAGGAAGTTGGTAAAAATAAAGTTAGTTTTTTTGATATATATAAAAAAATAAGTGATAATTTACTTTCAAGTATTAAAGGCCATCAGGATGTATTTATTTGGAGAGATATTCTTGGAGTTGCATATGGAAGCCATAGTGATAAAAATAAAATAAAATATAAAAGTCATTTTGAAAAACAAAATTCATTGATGACAGTTGATGAGCCTAGTCTAAAAGATAAATCTTATAAATTTGTTGATAATAATTATTTAGTATCTAGTACTCCTTTTATTCTAATTGGAAGTGAATCTGATATTTTGAATTTTTTTGCTCAAAGATTTGATTATTCTTTTGTTAATACTATGGAAATTTATCCAAATAAAAAAATTTATATGGGAATTTCAGACTATAAATATTCTGATCTATTTGGAGCACGAAAAATAGATAAGTTCAGAAGTTTTTTAAATAAATTAGCAATCCGAAGTTCCTATGAAGGAAGATATTCTGTAGGAGACTTTATGAATAACATGATCAAAAATGAAGATGGTTTTATTCCTGATAATTCTGGTGGAAAAATGAGTTTTAATGATTTTTTAGTCATGTCAAAAAAACTTAAATATAGACAATACCTTCCAGGTTATGTTTATAAAGGAAAATATTACTATTATTTTAAAATTGGTTTACATCCTGAAAAGGGTATGTCTGAAATAGGAAATGGGGCTGTAAAATTTTCGAGTATATTATCTCTTTTTAAAGATTCTATGCCAAATTATGTTCTTAAATAATAAAAATGACAAAGAAATAGAATTCTATTTCTTTGTAAAAAGTTCAAAAAATTAGTGAACTAGTTTTTTGAACTTGATTCTTTTTGGATTGACGGCATCTTCGCCAAGTCTGCGTTTTTTATCTGCCATATAGTCTTGATAGTTACCTTCAAACCAAACAACATTACTGTTACCTTCAAAAGCAAGAATATGTGTTGCAATGCGGTCTAAGAAATAGCGATCATGGCTAATAACCACAGCACAACCTGGGAAAGAGACAAGAGAATCTTCTAGTGCTCTTAAAGTATCAACATCGAGATCATTTGTGGGCTCATCAAGAAGTAACAAGTTACCACCATTCATAACCATTTTAGCTAAATTAAGTCTATTGCGTTCCCCGCCAGATAACTTTCCTACTGCTTTTTGCTGATCGGCTCCGCGGAATCCAAAGCTAGAAATATAGGAGCGGGCTGGAATTTCTTTGCTACCAACCATAATCATTTCTTTTCCTTGGCTAAGTTCTTGAAATACCGTTTTATCGCTATCTAGTGATTCTCTATTTTGATCAACGTAACTAATTTTAACGGTTTCCCCAATTTTTAATTCACCTTGGTCTGGTTTTTCCAGTCCTGCGATCATTTTAAAGAGTGTTGTTTTACCTGCACCGTTAGGACCGATAATGCCAACTATTCCACCTGGAGGAAGTTTAAAATTTAAATTTTCAAATAATAATTTATCCCCAAAAGACTTTGTAATATTGATTGAGTCAACAACATTATCCCCTAGTCTTGGTGCAGGTGGAAATGCGATTTCTCGAATTCCTTCTTGTTTGTCATTTTGTTCTTTTAGAAGTTCATTATATGCAGAAATACGCCATTTGCTTTTTGCTTGTCTTGCTTTTGGTGACATGCTCATCCACTCAAGCTCACGTTTTAATGTTTTTTGACGAGCGGATTCTTGTTTTTCTTCTTCAGAAAGACGAGTTGTCTTTTGGCCTAACCACGACGAATAATTTCCTTGCCAAGGAATTCCTTCCCCTTTATCAAGTTCCAAAACCCATTCAGTTACATTATCAAGAAAATATCTATCATGCGTAATGGTAACAAGTGTTCCAGGATATTCTTTAAGGTAACGCTCTAGCCATTGAACGCTTTCTGCATCAAGGTGGTTTGTTGGTTCATCAAGTAGCAGTAATTCAGGTTTTTCCATTAATAATTTACATAACGCAACTCTTCTTAATTCACCACCAGATAAACTTGTTACTTTTGAATCACCTGGAGGACAGCGAAGGGCATCCATAGCAATTTCAATCGTTCTATCAATTTCCCACGCATTTTTTGCATCTATTTCGTCTTGTAAAACGGCTGTTTGTTCAAGAATTTTATTCATTTCATCATCTTCAAGTGGTTCGCCAAGGCGTTCATTTAAAGAGTCAAATTTGCGGATAAGATCTTTGATATCTTTTACAGCTTCTTCTACATTTTCAAAAACAGTTTTATTTGGATCCAGTTTTGGTTCTTGAGGTAAATATCCAACTTTTATTCCTTTTTGAGGAAAAGCTTCTCCCGCAAAATCTTTATCAACACCGGCCATAATTCGTAATAGAGTTGACTTACCAGCACCATTCGATCCAATGACACCAATTTTTGCGCCGTGAAAAAAGGATAAATAAATATCTTTTAAAATATCTTTACCCGCAATATTTTTGCGGAGTTTTACCATATTATAAATATAGTTAGCCATGTTCTGGTTTTCCTTTCCAGGTGATATTAACATTAATTATATAATTCCAAATTGCGGCAATAAAATAACCAAAAGCGTTGGAGAGATAAACATCCATTCCATAAGTTAACATTTTAAGTGCTATAGCTTGATTTATTAATGCGCCACCTAAACAAATTGCATGAAAAGTGGCAAGTCCTCGTAAAATTTTCCAAAGACCTTTTAATTTAAAATTTTTGAAAGTCCAATAATTATTTAAATAAAAATTTGTTAAAATGCTTATTTCAATTGAAAGAGCAATAGAATAAGATTTAGATAAATTTGTAAAATGTTGACATATAAAAATGATTGCTGTTGCAATAATGAGCCCAGAGAAACCTATAATACCATATTTAATAAATTGAGTTGGAAGATATTTTCCAATACTTAATTCATATAATGCAAAAATATAATCAAAAATAACTTTACTAGAAAGTTTACTTTCGCCGTGAACTCTTCCTCTAAAAGTATAACCAACTTCATCTATTCGGGTATTTTTAGCTCGTGCTAAAAATTCTAAAAGAATTTTAAATCCTCTGGGATTGATTTCATGCTTATAAGTTTCATAAATTTTTCTTTTTATAGCAAAAAAACCACTCATAGGATCGCTTACGGATTTTGTGAGAGCAATTTTTGCTAGTACAGTAGCTGACCAAGAAACAAATTTTCGGAAGGGGCTCCAATCTTCAATTCCTCCTCCCGCTATTTTTCGAGAGCCAACAACAATTTCCGCCCCTTTTTCAAATGCAGAGATAAAGGAAAGTAGTGCCTTTTCATCATGTTGTAAATCGGAGTCCATAACAGCTAAAATGTCGCCCTCGGATATTTCAAAACCAGCGAGTACAGCAGAGCTCAAGCCTCTATCTGACATGCGGCGAATGACTCTTAACCAAGGATATTCATTACTTAATGTTCTGGCGATTTCCCAGGTTTTATCGGGAGAGTTGTCATCTACAATAATAACTTCTTTAGATATATCTGATAAAGTATCTGCTATTCGTTCAATTAAAATTGGAATATTTTTGCTTTCATTATATGTAGGTATGATAAGCGAAAGAAGCATTGAATTCTCCAATATTGAAAGATAAATATATATTAACTTATAACGACGGTATCTTTTTTATAATTGATATCATCAGTATAAGGATAATCTAGAGAATAATGAATCCCTCTGCTTTCTTTTCTCATTCTGGCGCATTTTACAGTTAATTGAGCAACTACAGCCAGATTTCGAACCTCAACAAGAGATCTACTTGGAATAATATTCCAGTAATATGTCTCTATCTCTTGGCAAATTTGATCAATTCGAGCTGCGGCTCGAGAAAGTCTTTTTTCTGTACGCACAATACTTACGTAGTTCCACATTGTGCGGCGAATTTCATCCCAAAGTTGACTGATTACGACCATTTCATCGGGCTCGCCCGCTTTGCCTAATTGCCATTTAGGTACCTCTGGAATAGAATAGTTTTGTAAATCTGGCCAGAGATTTTTAATATCTTCATAGACAAATTGAGCAAAAACCAGTCCTTCTAAAAGAGAATTTGAGGCTAGGCGATTGGCTCCATGTAAACCAGTACAAGCTACTTCACCAATAGCCCACAAAGCTTTGATTCCAGTGCGACCTCTCGTGTCTGTTACGATACCGCCACAGCTATAATGTGCTGCTGGAACTACAGGAATGGGGTCTTTTGTGATATCAATTCCTAAACTTAAACATTTAGAATAAATTCCTGGAAAATGTGCTTTTATAAATTCAGGATCTTTGTGAGAAATATCTAATAAAACATAAGCTTCACCGGTTTTTTTAATTTCGGCATCGATTGCTCTTGCGACAATATCGCGAGGAGCAAGCTCTTTTAATGGATGTGCCTCTTCCATAAATCTTTTGCCATTTTTGGATTTTAAAATAGCACCTTCGCCACGCATTGCTTCAGAAATGAGAAAGTTTTTTGCTCTAGGGCTATATAAACAAGTAGGATGAAATTGCATAAATTCTAAATTAGCAACTCTTGCTCCCGCTCTCCATGCCATTGCAACCCCATCACCAGCAGCTACGTCAGGATTGGTAGTATATAAATATAATTTTCCATGACCACCAGTAGCAAGTATTGTTGCTTTCGCTAAAAAAGCTGAAATAATATTGTCTCTTTCATTTATAACATAAGCCCCTAAAACGCGATTTCTTGAAAAATCAGGACAAACTTTATCAGTTACAATGAGATCAATTGCAGTATGAAATTCTAGTATTTCTATATTGGGATTTTCTGTTACTTTTTCAACAAGAGTTTTTTGTAAAGCGGCTCCTGTCATGTCTGCTGCGTGAATTATGCGGCGCGCACTATGGGCACCTTCTTGGGTAAGATGAAATTCAAAGTCATATTGGTTTTGAGATTCACTCGGAGTAAAGGCAACTCCCATATCGATCAGTTCTTGAACTGCATTTGGGCCTGCTGCAACAACTTTACGTACAGTGGCTTCATGGCAAAGTCCATTTCCCGCAATTAATGTGTCTTGTGTATGCGACTCATAGGAATCATTTTCACTTAATACGGAAGCAATTCCCCCTTGAGCCCAACGAGTGTTGCATTCAAAAAGTGTTTCTTTACAAAGGAGCCCCACTTTTCCTAGTTTACTTAATTTTAAAGCGGCTGATGCGCCTGCGACACCGCTACCTATAATAAGGAAATCAAATTTTATATTTTCACCAACTTGTATCGATGTTTTTTTTGCCATATTTTAAATCCTCAGAACGCATCAGACTAAACCAGAATTGCACATTATGCATGTTGCGGAACTCTTGCAAGTGTCCTATCAAAGAGCATATACTTTGAAGCGTTCGATTTAGGTAAAGATTAAAAATGCCTATATTGCATTTGTAAATAATAAAGAAAGGGTTTTAAATGTTAAATACAAAAAAAGTATTGTATATATCTCCTCTTTTGTTAGCAGTTTCCCTTGCTTTCACGGGATGTGCTTCATTTGAAGGAGATTATGGTGATGCCAATCAAGCTCAAATTCTTGATGACAAATGGAATCCTACTGATGCAACATTAACTGTACAAAAAATGGTTAAAGATATGTCTGCTGCTCCATGGGTACAAAATTGGCGAGATGACATGCAAAAGAAAGGAACAGATCGTCCTTTTGTTCTTGTCGATGACATGGAAAATAGAACAAGTGAAATTATTGATACAAAAGCATTATTTGAAGATTTAAGAAGTCAAATTTTAAATGATGGAAAAGTTCGTTTCCTAGATGGTGATGCTCGTAAGAAGATTTTAAATGAATATAAATATCAACAATCTGGTGTTGTGAAAAAAGGTCAAGTCAAGGGTCCAGGAAATCAATATGGAGCTGACTTTTTCTTATCTGGTGCGATTTCAAGCATTGTTTCAAAACAAGGCGGCAAAAGCTCTGTTCAATATCAAATTGAAATGAAGCTCGTTAATATTTCTTCTGGAGAACTTGTTTGGAGCGGTATTGAGAAAATAAGAAAAAACTTTAAAAGAAGCAGCGTTGGTTGGTAATTTGTAGTATAGATCGAATACTAAAAAAGCAGTTTTTAACTGCTTTTTTGTTTTAGCAATAATACATAAAGGATATTTATATGGATAAAAAACAACTTGTTAATAAAGTAAAAGAAGGTATGGATAAAACAATTAGCTCTTTGCAAGCCGACTTGCAAAAAGTCAGAACAGGTAGGGCTTCTACTTCTTTACTTGATGATGTTAGAGTTGATTCTTATGGCACATTAATGCCTTTAAGCAAAGTTGCTACTTTAGCTACTCCTGAAGCACGTTTAATTACGGTAAACCCTTTCGATAAAGGAATGTTGCCAATTGTTGAAAAAGCAATTTTAACTTCTGGTTTAGGTTTAACTCCAAATAATGATGGTAAAGTCATTCGTATTCCCATTCCTGCGCTTTCAGAAGATCGTCGTAAAGAAATGGCAAAACAAGTGAAAAAAATTGGTGAGGAAGCAAAAGTAGCTGTTCGTCATCATAGACAAGATGGAAACACAAAAGCAAAAGCTTCTCAAAAAGAATTTGGTTGGTCTGAAGATGAAGTAAAACGTGCAAATGAAGAAGTTCAAAAACTTACAGATTCTTATGTTAAAAAAGTCGACGAACTTTGTGCAATGAAAGAAAAAGAAGTTTTAACAGTTTAAGTTATGAAGCTGAATTATAATTATAATATCTTGCTTTAAATAATAGACTTAAAAATAACATTGAAATTATGGAGCAAGAAATTAATATTGTAAAGTAACTATTCCATCCCCATTTGTCTAAAATAATTCCTACAGGGCCACCTGCTACAAAAGCGCCTAAATAGCCAATCCATCCAATAAAACCAGTTGAGGTGGCGGCCGCTTTTTTATGAGATAATTCAACTGCGGCAATACCAATTAGCATTTGTGGGCCAAAAACAAAAAATCCTATGGAACCTACTAATAAAGAATCTATCCAAATATTTGCAGAGGTATATTGCCAAAAAATAACTAAAAATACAGATAATAATAATGCAAATAAAAAATTAACAGGCCCTCTTCCACCTTTAAAAAGAATGTCTGAAAACCACCCAGCCACAATACTTCCAAAAAAACCGCCAACTTCAAATGCTGCTATGACAGTACCTGCTTTTGTAGAATTTAAATAACCTTTTTTCTCTATTAAATAAGGCATTGTCCAATCATTCATTACAATGCGAACAATATAAACAAAAAAATAGGCAATTGCTAAAATCCAAATAAATTTATTTTTAAAAATGTATTTAAAAAATATTTCTTTTATTGAAGTCTCATTTTCATTTTGATTTATATTTTGTATTGTATTTTCATTTCTATATTTTTCAATGGTAGGAAGTCCTAAACTTGCAGGCGTGTCTCTCAGTCTATTTGCAAGCCATAAACCAACAATAATTGCACTCAATCCTGTAATCTGCATTGCATAACGCCAGCCTAACAAATTTGCAAAAAACACCATAAAAATAGGAATAATCGCTCCTCCTAAATTATGTGATGTATTCCAAAGACCCCACCATCTTCCACGCTCAGACTGAGAATACCAATAACTTAAAAATTTTGCGCAGGGAGGCCATCCAAAACCTTGAAACCAACCATTTAATGTCCAGCAAAGTGCGAAAATCCAGAACGCAGATGAAAGGCCAAAAATAATATTTATGATACCCGTCATAATCAAACCAATTGCCATAAAGTAACGAGCATTTGCATTGTCTGAAATCATTCCACTAATAAATTTACTAATTCCATAACTAATTGCTAATAAACTCCCAATCCATCCAAGGCTAGCTTTATCTAAATGAAGTTCTGATGAAATGTTTGGCATGACAAATGTAAAAGATTTTCTTGTGAAATAATAAACAGCATATCCTATATACATAGAATAAAAAATTCGAATTCTCCAATATTTATAGTCGATATTTATTTTTGTTTGATCTTCTATTGCTTCAATAGAATCTGGTTGTTTTAATTTTGATATAATATTTGAAAAAATAGCCATATATAATCCTTTATTGGCATTTAATATAAAATTATTCTTTTAATTCTACAAAGTTTGTTTTAATAACAAATATCTGAGAAGCGATTTAAAAATCTTTTTTGAAATAACATAAGATAAAAATATTGGCAAAAATAATTACATAAATTCATTTGTATTATTGAGATAGATGAATAAAAAATAATGTAAATTATTTATAATCTATAGAAAAATATTATAAATTATAAATATTAGTAAATTTTACAAATATAATATGGCTCAATAGATTAAGTATTTTTTATTATTAATTATATTATTTAAATTAGGATAAATAGGAAAAAATTCATAATTAAATTTAATAAATATTATTTTAATAGAATGGTTTTTATAAATAAAATGAATTTTAATTATAAATCTTCACTTGTTACAAAAGCCCAAGCATTATGATTGTGTATGGATTCAAAATTTTCTGCGCTGACTTCAAATTTTAAATTTCCAGATTTCTCTTTAAGTTGAATGGCTGCTTCTCGAACAAGATCTTCTACAAACCTTGGTGTATTGTATGCCTTTTCAGTAACATATTTTTCATCGACTCTTTTTAAAACAGGATAAATTGCGGAACTCGCAGAAGACTCCGCTATAACAATACAATCTTGGATAGATAATTTAGGATTCCATAATGTGATTGTCATATGGCTTCTTTGACTGTGAGCGCCGTATTCCGAAATGGCCTTACTGCAGGGGCATAAACTTTTTACGGGAATTTGAATACTCATTACGGTTTCAGTTGTTTTATTTTTAGAGTTTGCTTTTATTTTTAATTGAATTTGGAGATCTGCTATGCCTTTTGTTTTCGAAACAGGAGCATATTTTTCATAAAAATAAGTAAACTTTGTTTCAATAAATGAAGTTTGACTTTCTAATTTATTATTAATGGCATGAGCCATTTCTTCAAATTTTTTTAAATTAAAATTTGGTGCGAATTCATATAAAATAGTCGGAAAACGGCTCATATGGGTTCCTTTTTTTGTTGAGGAAAGTTCAACAAAAAAAGAAAATGTTGCAGTGGTAGGAAAGGTAACAAAATTATCCTGACCTATGTCTGAAAAAAATATGGGATGGCAGACATCCTTTATACCTACTTTAGCTATTTTTACCATTCTTTGATCCGGAAAACCTTGCGTATCTTGCATATTTTTCTTTCTAATAAAGTTAAATATTCGATAAATTTATTTTTTATTGTTGAGCTTTTGTTTGAAAGTCCATAAATAAAGGACGTCCTATTTCTTTGCGAAAAAACCAAGGCATTCCTGCAATTAAAACTAAAACAGCAATCCCTGTGTATATTGCTACAGTTTTGTGTTTTTTTACTTCGTCTTTAGATCTTTTAGACAAAGTTCTTCCTAATTGAACTAAAACAACAAATATAAGCATAGTAAAAATATGCTCAACAGCCCAAAAGCGTAAACTTGCATTTTTCATAGCAAAACCCATATTATTAAGGGCAGATTGTGTTATGGGACTTAAAGCAAAATATAACACAAGACCTATAATAAGCTGCAAATGAGTAAATCCTACTAAAATGCCACCCAATACTTTATCTTTTTTAGCATAGGGAGTCTTTTGGCGCCAACCAGAAATGGAGCGAAATAAAACGAGAATAAGAAAAATACTAATAACCCAACGCAACCAGGAATGAATAAATAATACGAACTCATACATACTCAAAAACCTCCATCTTGACCTAACAACTCACTAGTGTTATTCCCTCCAAGGAATAGCTGCAAGGATTTCTTTAACATTTTAGAAGGATTTATTGAATGTCTGTGAAATTTACGGGACAATTAGTAGCCCCTCAAACGACAGAAATTAAGCATAATTCATCTGGAGCCATAATTAAAACGACCGCTCCTGTTGATAATGGTGGGGATGGAAGTTGCTTTTCTCCAACAGATCTTTTTGCTTCTTCTTTAGGGGCTTGCGGAACGACCATTATGTCATTGTATGCTTCAAAAAGTGCAATTCCTCTTGAAAATATTCATTTTGAAGTGGAAAAAATAATGGATACAGCACCAAGAAGAGTAGCAAAAATTATTGTCCAATACTTTTTAAAAACAAATTGTACTGAAGATGAATTTAAAAAATTAGTAGCTGCTGGAAAATCCTGTCCCGTTAAAGTAACAATCCAAAATGTAGTACAAATACAAGAAAGTTATATTAGAGTGTAGTATTATTCTTTAATACCATACTTTTCATATATTTTTTTTACACGCCCATCGGTTCGCATTTTATTTAAAGCTTTATTTAAAATTTCTTTTTTGTTCAAATGTGGGGATTTTTTTGACATTCCATAAAAAATATCAACAATTTCTTCATGTCTATAAGTTGCTGTTGTGTAATCTTTGAAGTTATTTTTTTCAAAATACCTTTTCATGGCTAAATAGTCTCTTATTGCGATCACTTTGAATCTTTTATTCATAAACATCAAAGACATATTTTCATCATCTTTGTATTCTAATTTCTGAATAGAATTGTCTTTGTTAAATTTTTCAAAGTAATAAGTACCTCGTTTTATTGCTACTGGATATTTTTTAAGATCATCATAACTTTTAATTATTTTTTCTTGCCCTTTTGGCACAATAAAATAAACAATTTTATTTACTGTCGATATAGGACCTAGAAAATAAGTAAATTCTTCGCGTTCCGGTGATTTTGAAAAACGAGGGCATAAATCAACTTTGCCATTTTCTAAATCTATAAGAGTTCTTGTAAAAGGAGCTTCAATAAATTCAATTTTTATACCTATATTATTTGCTGCTTCATTATAATATCAATTAAAGGACCACTAAATTTATTATTTTCAATAACAATTTCAGGATATCGATCTCTGACATGCATCGTAAGAATTGTTTCAACAGAATAAGAATTTATATTAGTAAATAATTGAAATATAAATATTAAGGATAAAAAGAGAACTTTCATATTAAACTTGAAAATCATTAATATCAGGTAACTAAATTAATGATTGAAATTCAACTCCTTTCCTTCTCTTGTTTAAAAGTTAAAAGCGATATTTCACAATTTGTTCCTAATCGCATGGGTGGTCCCCAAAATCCAGTACCTTGGTTAACATAAATTTGCTGATTTTCATTTATTTGATAAAGTCCTTTAACATACTTTTGATCTTTTTTTACAACATATTGTAAAGGCCAAATTTGACCGCCATGAGTATGCCCTGAAATTTGAATATCAATGAAAGGAAATTGAACCAATAATCGGGAATCCTTCGGTTGGTGAGCTAATAAAACATTTAAAGAGTGCTCTTTTTGAGCTCCTTTTTGTTCTAAATGATGGACTGCTTGATGCAAACGTTTATCTAGTTTTCTTGGAATTTTTTCATAACTAAGCCAATGTCTGTCTTCTATTCCTAAAATATTTATTACTAAATCGCTTATTTTTAAGGAGTGCGATGAATTAGAAATCACTTTCCAATGAAATTTTTCAGCAAAATGTTTTTTCCAATTTAATGGACCGCTATAATATTCATGATTTCCTGTAATATAATAAATTCCATATTTAGCATAAAGAGTTTCAAGAGGAGCTATTTCTTTTTTTAATTGGTTGACAGATCCATCCATAAGATCTCCGGTAATAAAAATAATATCTGGTTTTAGTTGGTTGACAACTTCAGCAAGATATTTCATTTTTTTTCTACCAATCAATCCAGAAACATGAATATCACTTAATACGACAAATTTAAGATCATTAATTATTTTTGGGAGGTCATTTTTTATTTTTATTTCTTTTTCAATAACAATAGGTTTTTTTAAGGCTAAATACATGGAATAAATTGTTAATATTGTACCTGTAAATAAGACAAAGTAACTTAAATAGGCTGTATTATAATTGTTAGCATTCAAAAACATATTTATTGGTGATGTTAAAAGACAAACAAGCATGAATAAAAAAGCGACACCCATCCATATGAACATGACGATTTCAAATATTTTTCTTAAAAAATGTGGGACGATTCGCAAAATAATAAAACCAAAAAAGGTCATGGACCAAAGACATGTAAAAGTTGTAATCCAAAAAGGACTTTTACCAAAAATAGGAAAAATAATACGAGAATATAAATAATAATGTCCCAATAGGGTAACTAATATAGCGATTGTAATGGAAAAAAGCATTTTTAAAAACATAAGAACTTACTTCCATATGCTATAAATAACTTTAAAATTAGGGGCTGAATTTGTTTTTTTATTATCAGTTCCCTTATCATCTTTTCCTTTATTATCAGTTCCCTTATCATCTTTTCCTTTATTATCGGTTCCCTTATCATCTTTTCCTTTGTTATCAGTTCCCTTATCATCTTTTCCTTTGTTATCGTTTCCTTTGCTGGAAGAATCACCTTGTTGTAAAATAACAATCAGAGTTTTTTCAACTCCATTTACAACTCCCCTCGATTCAACACGATATATAGTATCGGTATTCCCAAATAAAAGCTCAATAATTTTTACGGTATCAGGATTATCTTTTGTAGCGGGTAAATTTTTTGCAAACCAATCTTTAGGAGATTCTTTAATATTTGGCTTTTCTCTAAAATTTTCAAATGTATCCATTTCCTGATTATTTATTTCTTGTCCATTTTGTGTCAACAAAGCAGCAACCAGTTCAACTGGAGCGTTATTAATATTCAAATTTCCTTTTTTAGGTTGAATAGGCCATATTGTAAAATAAGGTGAATACATATTATAAATATCATCTAAATGGAAACCTGGAATTCTTCTTAATTCTTCTAATGACTCTAAACCACCATTTTTAGCTTTGTATTTTGCTCCAATATTATCATAAGCACCAGCAGCAGCATTATTTGTTGAAGAAATTTTAATGTAACTTGTTAAGTTATCAACTAATTGTTGAGGAGTATAACCCACCGTTTCTATAAATTTTTGTGAATCTGGAGTAGAAAAAATACGTAATAAGGCCTTTTGAGTATCTGCTGAATATGTAGATTGTAATAAATTTAAATTTAATTTTGAGTTTTCAGACGAAATATTTAATACAAAATATCCAGGAATCACTTTAAGCGCTTTTTGAATTCCTGGTGCAATTGCTTTTGAAATATTAGCTCCAGATAATTCTTCTAATTTTTCTAAACCAGACGACCCTATAGGTTGTCCATTTAATAAATTATATAAATTTTTAGGAATGGGTACTAAAGGATTTCCTTGGTATTTTTCTGATAATATACTTAAAGATAACATTATTTTAGCAAACTCAATTCCTGTTAAAGCAGTTGCTTGTGCATCTAGGCCATTGCGTTCTTCAATTGAACCTCTTGCTCCTACTTGGGTTTGATAAACAATATCACCTACCACACCCATAATCATGGCAACAAAGACAAGAACAAATATGAGCGCAAAGCCGTTTTGTTTTTTTTTCAAATAAAGAAATTTATTTTTAAAGGAGATTAATTTTTTTATTGCCATTTATAATCTCCAGTTGGGTTAATGATATCTTGAGTGCCATTTGTGCTCATAATATATACGATTGTATCAAGAGCAATAAATCTTCTTTCTTGTTTTGTTGTTGGTGAAACTTCAGTTAATTGTTTTTCAGAATTTGTTTGCCTAAAGTAACTCTGTAAATGAATTTTAACTAATTTGGGGAGTTTTCCTTGGGTGTCATTTGCGGTTGAGTCCCACTCCCTTTGGTACTCTGTTCCATTCCAAAAGCTAAGTGAAAACTCTTTTAAATCGGGAACCAATACTTCAGAGATTCCTACTCCTGTATTTTCTATATTTTCAACCATATCTGTATCTACTACACGAATAAGTTGCATTGTTTTTGTGTCTTTTGGGTTGGGTCGAATATAATAACGAACAATTGCTAAATTACTTTGATTTGAATTTTCAATTAGTGATTTATAATTTTGCACAGACATAATTAGATTTTCATTTTTAAATGAAAACTGAGGTTTTATGGGACGTATATTTATATTTAAAGAATTTAAATCATTTTGATTTGTAATGTATGCACTTTGAATATCAGAATAAATACGTTCCAAAGCCATATTTATAGAATGTTGTGCTGTATTTTGTGCTGTTACTTTTTCTCTGGTATCAATTTGTGTTGATAAAATATTAATAGTTAAAACACCTATTGTTGCTAATATTGAAATAGATAAAATAATTTCAATTAAAGTAAAACCATTTTGTGAGTTATTCATTTTGGTCCACCTGTACCGCCGCCACCAGATCCGCCACCAGATCCGCCACCGGAAGGACCGTTGTTTGGACTGCCCCCTGTTCCGCTGCCAGATCCTCCACTACTAGCTCCGCCGCTCGATCCTCCATTGGAAGTGCCACCGCTCGTATCGCCACCAGATTCCTTATCATCACTATTTCCAATTTTAGGCAATTTTTCAGAAATTCCTTTAAAAGTATCATTATCAATAAAGAAAAAACCTTCAGAAATTGTTTTAGGTATTAAACCGCTATTCCATTTTACATTTATGGTAAAGTTACTAAAAAAACCTTTTGAATTAGAGGTTAAATCTTGATCTAAAACATTATTTATAGAAGAAAACATTCTTTCTGTATCTAAATTTTCATTTCCAGCAGGATTTACAATATTATATACACCCATAGCACTAGTTAAAAACTGAGATATTTTCACATCTTTTAATTCAGTCCGATTGACTGTGATAATAAATTGATTATCTGTAACCCATGGCAGAGTCGTATTTTCAGGCAGATTAGCTTGTCCTTGAGTTTCAATTAAATATTGCATTTGTGCTATTGTGGAACGAACTGCCCATGAAGCTCTCATGCCATCAGTTGCAATTTGAGTAACTGAAATAATAGATGACTGTAAACCAACAATACTTGCAACAACAATAGATAAAATTCCAACAGCAAGGATACATTCTATTAAAGTAAATCCTTTTTCAGAATGTTTTATTTTTTGATTTGGATTTTTATTTTTTTGGTAAAGTAAAGTTTGCATCTTGAAAGCCTTCCAGCAAATTTGATTCGCCAGTAAGAGAATTTAAATTAATGGTGAATTTAGGGCCTTCTTCGTTAATAGAAGTTTCAATATTTTTAGAACGAGTTGCTAACTTTATTGAAGTTGCCGTTGCGGTTCCATTAGGTAAAAAATAAATATAAGCATATTCTTTTTTTGTCTTATCATTATTATTTATGATTGAAACAAATTCAAATTTTTTGGAAGATACAGATGAAAGAATTTGAGCAAAAACAACATTACCTTGAAGCTTTTGTCGATAAGTAACAGCATCATTTATTTCACGCCATTCAATTGGTTTTAATATTTTTCTTTGAACAACTGGGATACTTCGAATGGAATAATATTTCATATTTGAAGTTGTACTTGTTGGCATTTGTCTATCATAATTATTTTTATATTGTTCATCAAATAGTTTGATTAAATCGTTTCTTTTATCTTTTTTTAATAACGATTCAGATTCTGTGTCTGAATCGATTAAAGGAGGGCGTCCTTCAAAACCAAGTGGTGCTTGCTCGACCCAATATTCTCCTGTTTTTATATCGAATATCATTCTATGCAGACGCCCTGAAAATATGGCATCATCGTATGCAGCTCGAATTTGACCCGTTAAACTTCTTAGACTGGAGGACATTTGGGAATCAACAGAAAGAGTTAAATTTGGAATGATAACACCAGCAATAGCACCAATAATACCAAGGACAATGATGATTTCAATTAATGTGAAACCATCTTGTCTTTGATTTTTTTTATTTGAAATGAATCTTAAACAAATAAAATTGAGCGAGGGGGGTTTCAGTTTGTTGCTCCCGCATCAATGGTTTTGCAATCTGTTTTTTTACCATTTAGGTAACAAAGAGAACCAGCACTATTAGGTGTTCCTTCTGCTCCATTAGATGTAATAAGAGGTCCTTTTGCTGTTAACTTATAATCAAAAGCATTGCCCCAACCATCAGTGAGATCATCAGTAGAAGCAATTGGTGTTCCTGGATTTGTTGTTAAGGCTTGAAGACCTTGTGCTGAAGTTGGATATTTACCAACTGCCAATTGATACTGAATTAACTTAGATTGAAGAGTATATGCTTTTGTATCGGTAATACCAGATTTTGCTTGGTCATTACCTCCGGAAATACGTGCCACAATAATCCCCATTAAAGTACCAATAATAGCGACAACTATGATAATCTCAATAAGAGAAAATCCTGCTTGTGAGTTTAATGTTCTTTTTAATTTTAAAAAATTTTTCATTTTCATAAGTTAACATCTCCATAGTCTAAAAAGAAATATAATTATACAAATACTAGAACTCAATGCAACTGGTTCATGGCAGCCATCATTGGTCCAATTACGGCCATTACCATCATAAAAACGATTACAGCCATAAAAACCATCATAGCTGGTTCAATTAAGCGTGTTGTGGCCACAATTTGGTTGTTCACATCTTCATCATAAACATCAGAAATATTGACCAACATTTCTTCTAATTGTCCTGTTTTCTCTCCTGTTCTTAGCATGTGGATAACCATTGTTGGAAATTTTCCTGTTCTTTCCAAAGCGGTCGCAAGTTTATCCCCATCTTGAACTTTAATGATAGCTTCATCTAAAGCTTTTTCCATTACAGTGTTTCCAACGACTTTTCTTGTGAGTTGTAAACCTTCTACAATTCTAACACCACTCGATAAAATGGTTGAAAGAGTTTTAGAGAAACGAGAAACAGTAACTCTTTGTATGAGTGGCCCAAAAATAGGTGCAGTATACATAAACAAATCTATTTTATAACGACCTTTTTCCGTCTTGGACCAAGAGTAAATGGCAAAACTTAATCCTGCAAGAAACAAAATACAAATAAGCCACCAATCTTGCATCCAATTAGAGATATCATTCATTAAAATGGTATACCAAGGAAGCGTTACCTTAAGAGTTGTAAATGATTTTGTCATTTGAGGCATTACCTTAACAAATAAATAAATGACAACAGCAATTGCCATAACAACCATTAAAGCAGGATAAGTTAACGCACCTATAACTTTTCTTTTTATTTCTATTTGATAGGTAATGAATTCAGATAATCTTTGCATTACTAAAGGAAGAGCTCCTGCTTTTTCAGCGGCAGCGATCATATTTGTATAAATATTTGTAAAAACTTTTGGAAAATTTTTATGGGCATCGGATAAAGATTTTCCTTCTGAAACCAATTCTCTCATTTTTATATAAACAGATTTTAATTCTTCATTTTCAACTTGTTCCGAAATTGCTCTTAAAGCATCATTGATGTCTACAGCTGATCGTAACAAAATTGCAAATTGTTTCGTTGCAACAGCAATATCTTCTTGTTTTGGAGGTTTTCGATTTAAGATTGCTATAATTCCAGATTTACCTTCTGCAGCACTTGATCTATTATCAACCTTCATTTCAAGAACGTAAATATTTTGTTTTTTTAATTTTAATTTTGCATCTTTTGGTGATTCAGCTTCAATATAAGCTTTAATTTTTTTTCCAGTTTTAGAATTTTGGCCTCTGTAAGAATACATCGGCATAATTAAATTACCTCATTTTCTTGTTCGTGTTCAGATTGAGTTGCATAAAGAGCTTCTTCAAGAGTTGTTTCTCCATTTAAAAAACGCTCTTGTGCAGAATCTCTTAGCGTTTTCATGCCACGTTGCACACACATTTTTTTCAAACTGGCACCATCGGAGCTTTTTAAAACAAAATTTCTAACATGCTCATCAAATACAAGAAGTTCATAAATTCCGATACGTCCCGAATATCCACTTGTTTTGCAATTAGGGCATCCACCATCTCTTGCTTTATAAAATACTTTTCCTGCGCTTTGTTTACTTGTTATACCAAATAAATTTAATTCTTCTGCAGTATGAGTCGTTTGTTCACGACAATTCATGCATACTTTTCTTACAAGGCGAACAGCTAAAATAGCAACAACGGCCGTGGTAATTTGAAAAGGTTCAATTCCAAAGTCAACTAGACGGGTGACAGAAGCAGCCGTATCATTTGTATGTAGAGTGCTAAATACAAGGTGTCCTGTAATTGAAGCTTGCACAGCAATTTGAGCTGTTTCAGCATCACGAATTTCACCAATTAAAATAATATTTGGGTTTTGACGTAAAATAGAACGTAAAGCAGCAGCAAAACTGAGTCCGGCACGATCATTTACCTCTACTTGACTTACTCCTGGTAGTTGAACTTCCACGGGGTCTTCAACCGTAATAATACTTACATCTGGTTTATTGATATGCATTAATGCAGATGCAAGTGTTGTCGTTTTTCCTGAACCAGTTGGTCCTGTTACTAAAACGATTCCATGTTTTTGATTGATCACTTGTTTAAAATTTTTAAGTAAAGCTTTTGGCAATCCAATATCATCTAAATTTGGCAATCCACCCGATTTATCAAGAATACGTAACACAATTCTTTCCCCGAATTTAATAGGGAGAGTACTAACGCGCACATCAATTTCTCGAGTTCCAACTTTTAAAGTAATACGACCATCTTGGGGAAGCCTACTTTCAGCAATATTTAATTTGGCTAATATTTTAATACGAGTAGAAACACTGGATTGGTATTTTTTTGGAATAACACGAACTTCTTTAAGTCTTCCGTCAACACGAAAGCGAACAGAAACACGATCTTCAAAAGGTTCAATATGAATATCAGATGCTTTTTCAGAGATACTTCGACGAATGATTGCTGTTACTTCTTTTCTTACAGGTGCTTCTTCATTATCTTGTAGAAGGTTATGAGCGACATCGAGGCCTTCAATACCATCAATTTCATCATCTGCTGTAAGGCCTTTGTTTTGATCAACCAGTTCTTGTCTTTCAAAAACATTATTAATAGCAGCTTCTACGAGATCTTTTGGAGCAACGATGCGTTTGATATTTTTATTTAAAAGAACCCGCAGATCGTCAATGCTTACCGTGTCCAAAGGATTTGCCACGGCAACAGTTACGTTAAGATCATCTTCTGAAATAGGAATAAACATATGCTGCAAACAGAAGCTTATATTTAATTTAGAAATTAATTTAGGATTAATTTCATGAAAAGGAAAGTTATCGCGAAACTCAAGATTTAAATGAATTGCAAGGGCTTTTAGCATGTCAACTTCAAGAATCAATTCATTTTCAATTAAAATTTCACTTAGAGATCGATTTGTTGCTTTTTGTTCTAATAGTGCATCTTCTATTTGATTTTGAGAAATACGAAAATCATTATGAAGGATGTCTTCCATATTTCTATTTTTAGAAGAATATTCATTTGCATCAATATTCTCTCTTGTTGCTTTAATTTTAGAAAAAATGTTATTCACAGCATCGCTATTGTTCGTATTATCTTGCTTATTTGTCATTGAGCTGTTTGCACCTCTTTTATTTAATTATTAAAGGGAGGAGGCGGAGGAGCAGATGCTGGCGCTGATTGTGGGAATCCAAATCCTCCACTACTGCTACCATTGCTAGAAGGTGCGTTAATTGGGTTTGGATCTTCACTAGGCAAAGAAGCCTTTTTGGGCAAAGGATCCACTTGAGTATTGTTTTGATTTTCAAAGTTATTATTTATCTCTTCTTTTTTTGGAGGAGGTGCTTTTCCTGCTTCTTCTGTCGGAAGTTTAGAATAAAATTCTTGGTCTTTGTATTTATCACCATAATAAATTTTTAAGAAATCATCACGATCCTTAATTTTTTGTGAATAAATTTTTTCAAGATCTTCAGAATTACGAACAATATGTGGTGTTATATATACATTTAAACTGGTTTTTACTTTATTTCTCAAAGACCTTTTAAATAACCAGCCAAGGATAGGAATATCTCCGAGCAAGGGAACTTTGGAATCTGTTACCGTTGTTTTATCTTGTGTTAATCCACCTATAACAGCTGTTTGTCCATTTTGAACAATAACCATAGATTCTGCTGAACGTTTGCTAATTGGATCAGGCGCTCCCGTTTTATCATTGATTGAGCCAGCGTCATCAAGTTTTATATTGATTTTCATTGTTACAAAGTCGGCACGAGAAATTTGTGGTTTTACTTTAAGTTCCGTAGAAACGGTATATTTAGTTGGTTGTTGAACCGTTCCTGTTCCAGTCGTATTTTGCACTTGATAAACTGTGCTATATTCTTGATTTGATGCAAATGTAGCATCTTCATTGTCTGAAACCATCATACTTGGTGTTTGTAACACATTGGAATTTGTATCTGTTTTCATTGCAAATAATAAGGCACCTGGAGTCAAACTAAATGGTCCTAAATTAATTGGACTTGTTCCCATAATACCTAAAGCTGCACCCCCCAAAACAGAGCCTAAACTTGTTGGATCGGGAGTTGTTCCGGTTTGAGAGAAAAACAAGGGTGCACCTTGAGTTGCATTAAATCCAAACGGGATTGTTGTTCCGTTACCACCACTTACGCCACCTAAAACTGAAGGAGACCAAGTAAAATTATTTGAAATATTCATATCAATTATATTTGCTTCAACATAAACTTGTGCGCGGCGTTTATCGAGTTGTGCAATAATATTATCAAGTTCATCAAATGCAGATTTGTTACCTTGAATAACCAAGGAGTTTGTTGCTTTATCGGATGTTACTTTAACTCCGTTTAAATCGGCAACGGCTTGACCTTGTTGTGGTGATCCTGGTGCTCCAGGTATGTTCATAGGAGGTGGATAAAATGCAGGACGAAACGTATTTGATTGGTTTTTAGCTCCTTGGGTCAGGGCTTGAAGTGTTTGAGCCAGCTTTTCAGCATCTGCGTAATCTAAGGGACGAACACGAACCATAGTTTGTGAATTTTGGTCTAGCGCAGGTTTATCAATACGTTGAATAAAACGCACAACATCATCGAGACCACTTGATGGACCTACTAAAATGATAGAGTTTGTTCTTTCGTCTGCAAGAACTTTTTGAACACTTAAGGAAGGTCCATTTCTATTTCCAAATATTTCATTTACTTTTGTAACAGTATCTTTGGCGTCCATATAATTAATTGGAACAATTGTTACAATAGGCTGATTTGTTTTTGCATCTAATAATTTAATCACTTCAAGAATGCGGCGAATGCGGTTTCCAGTATCTGTTAATATAAGTGAATTTGTTGTTGTAAACGCTGCATATTGAGTAACTCCCAATAAAGGACGAAGTTGGTTAATTACCGTGTTCGCATCAATGTAACGTAACGGAATAACCTGATTGATAATTTCATCTGTGGATGGGGACCAGTTTTCACCATAATAAGTTTTTATATTAGATGATTTTGCGTTAGCAATAGGAAGAATTTTTACAACAGATCCTGTGTCAACAGTAGTAAAACCAGAAATATTTAATGCACTTAAAAATGCTTGATAAGCTTCTTCTTTTGTTACTTGTTCAGGAGATATAATAGAAATTCGAGAAGAACCCGCAACACCTTGTGCTAAAACAAAGTTTTTTCCTGTCCACATACCAACAGTTTTAATAATATCACTTAAATTAGCTCCATTCGGGAAATCTATACTAACGAGATCTTGTCCATGAGGAACGGCATCGGATTGTGATTTTTTTGCTGGTGCAGAAGGAGAAGTTGAATTGGATTGATTTTTATTTTTAGAATTATTTTGATTATTATTGTTATTTTTAGGCGTATTTGGTGCTGGATCAGACGCTGGTGCTGGCAACGATTGTGGTTTGGGAATTGGTGGAGTTTGGGCTATTAACGATGTGTTGTTGAAAGTAGTCCCTAAAAATGCAGTAATTAAAGCAATAGGTATCGCTTTGTTTTTACCTCTTCTTCGTGAAGTATTATTGAAAGCGTTATGAAAGTTTTTCTGATTCATCTAACTGTTACCTTTTTAGTCATCTGTCCGCCAGCCCTTTTAATTTGCAAAGTAATATTTGTTTCATCTTGCAGAGCTTCATAGATTTTAAAGCCTTGCGAAGGATCTTCTAGATTAATTCCATTCACACTTGTGATTACATCTCCGTTTTCAAGTTTTATTTTTTCAAACAAACTTCCCGAAGTAATACCATATATTTTAAAACCTATCGTTTTACCATTCATAGATTCGGGAACAAGCCGTGCTGAATTTAATATTCTGGAAAATCCAGGACCAATTTGTTCGCTTACAAACTCAGAATCTAATTCAGTAACTTGATCTTCATTTCCAGAGCTGTCTTCCGTTTTTTTTGCAGCTGTTCTTTGTTGTGAACCTGTAAATAGACATATTTTTTTGTTTTGATTGCGTAATTGTACGCCTGAGGGGCTAGCAATTTTGTATATTTCATAGGCGTCGTATTCAATGATATGTTGCCCTTCTCTATAAACATCTGCTGTTTCTACTCTAGAGTCTTTAAATGTTACTAAATTCGTCTTGGGATTGCCAGTGAAAAGAATGCCCACAAGTTCTACGGGTAGCTTTTCTTCTTGGTTACTACAAGGAACTTCTTCAAAATTCTTTATTAATCCTAAGGGATTATCATCTAAATCTTCAGAAGGAATAGTGCCTAATTTATTAAATATATTTCTAGAAATTACTGATTTTCTCAGTTGAATATAGGACTGGCCAGAGCTTTTTGAAGCAGAATATACAAGTATATCTTGCGAATTTTTTAATGGTTTTATTAGCTTCATTGAAATAATTGTATTTAATAAAACAGATCCTATGAATATACCAGAACAAATAAAAAAATATTTTCTAAAAACTAAAATATTTTTATGATTCCAACTTTTAAAAAAATTGTTGTTTGAAACTGGGCTTATGTCTGGCTGATCATTTATTTTTTGTGTCATTGGACGTTCACTTTAAAAGAAATTGGTTGACCGCCACGCATAATTTGAAGATCAATCGTATTTTCATTTCGCATGGAATTTAAAGTTTGAATGGCTCGTGCCGCATCATTGAGTTCAATTCCATTAATTGCTGATACGATATCTCCATCTTTTAAACCAAGTTTTGCATAAACACTATTTTGAGTAATATTTGTAATAACGAATCCTTTTACCTGCCCACCTACTAAGTTAGGACTTGCTTTTGCTTCTTCAAGGGTTTTCGCAAAATCATTTGTTAAAATATTATTAACCCATTGTTTTGATGCCGTTGTTGCATTTCCGTTTCTTTCAAACCCATCTTCTTTATAGTTAGCGCCTGATGCGTTTTGTGGGGAGCGAGAACGTGCATCAGGAGGGATTGGAGATGTCAGTTCAATAAATTCAGGACAATTTTTGTTTGTCACTAATATTCTATTTTTTTCTATAGAATAGAGAACTCCTCCTTGAGGTAGAGAGTCACCTTGTTTAAAAACAGGGTTTGTCCCAGAATCAAACACAACTAAACTTGTTTCAGAAGTACCTCCAAAAAGAATTCCTGAAATTTTATAAGGCAAATTGGATTTAAAAGGCTCAAGGGAGCAAGCTTTATTCCCATCATCTTCTGCGTCCGGAATTAATCCCTTGATATTAAATAAATTTCTGTTTATAATTGAGGAAAGATCTGTAATTCCTTTTTCATTTTCACGCTCAATTGTAGCAATTGGTTTTTTTTGAGTAGGTGGGTTTGTTTTCCAAAAAAAACTCAGTAAAGTTGTTGTAATTCCAAATAAAAAAGCTATTCCTGCAATCGTGTAAAATACAGGTGTTACCTTTTCTGCAGGCGGTATACTCGCGTCAGAAGAAAATAACTTGTATTTAAGTTTAGAAGCAATTTGAATCATTTTCACTAATTCTTAAATTAAGGTTGTTTTATTTTGGTAACGACCACAGTAATGTCGTCCTCAAGTGCTTTTCCTGCGCCATAAAACTCAAGGCTATCTTGTAAAAGCAGCGAAATAAATTCAGAACTAGCTTTTGTGTAGTTTTTTTCAATGAATTTTCTGAGGCGTCGTTTACCGTATTCCTCATCTTTATCATTTTTGTTTTCTATTAATCCATCAGTATAGAAAAAGATAAACTCACCGCCAGCCATAGGAATTTCTTTTTTTTCAAAAACTTTATTGTCAATACGGGTTGCCCCAATATTTCCTAAACGATTCCCACTAGCTATAAGTGTTTCCACCTTTTTATCATCCCTAATTAACAAAGGAAAATTATGCCCTGCATTTGCAAATCGGATAACTTTCTTTTCAAAATCAAATACACATGAAAAACAAGTCATGTTGTAACTTACGTCACTATGACCCATGCTAGAAAGCACTGTATCAAATCCTGAAAGAATGTCATCAACATCTAGGTTTTCTCCTGCAAAGAGTTTGCTCTTAACTGAGACAAAGTAACCAGAAACGGCTGCTGTCACCATGGCACTTGCCGTACCATGTCCCGTCACATCTGCAATAAAAACAAAAAATTTGTCTTTTAATGTTACGGTATTCCACCAATCCCCCCCGCAAAAAGCAGCAGGAATTGCCGTACCAGCACAGTCTACATTCGGGTGTTCTGGCGCTACTTGAGGCAAAAAAGTTTTTTGAACAAGTTGGCTGGTGGCTAATTCCATCTCTAAAGTTCTGCGTTGTCCTTCTTTTTCTTCTATCTCCTTTTTGATTTGATCATAACGTTTTGCAAGTTCTTCATTTGCTCTTCCGAGTTCATAGTTACTTTTGTTTACTTGGTTAAAAAGTCTTACTGTTTCAGCTTGGTTTTTTGCTATCATTGTATAGCCTAATAAGACTCCTGTTGTGCTTTCAATTTTAACCCCGTTAATAGAAAAAGGTAACAATTCTCCTTCAGAGGTTTGAACAAAAACTTCAACATCTCTAACAAATCCTTGGGTAGTAAATTGAATTTCAAGTTCTAAATAGTAATCAACAAGGCTCTCGGCATGAGGAAATAATTTTCGAATATGTTGTCCAATAAGATCGGATTGCGAAAAATGTGTTGTCTCACATGCCGATTTATTTGCTTTCATGATAATGCCATCTTGATTTAAAAGAAACATCATTTCAAACATATTATCGACAACTTGATCAATAAATCGTTGGTGTTCAAGAATTCCTCTGGCTACTTCTAACAGTTTTAAATGGGATTCAGAGGTAAAACTATTTAATTGTTCTTCAGGTAATAAATCTAATTTTTGCATTGAGACCATTTGAATAGTCTGTAAAAGTTTTTCTGTTGGGTTAGTAAATTCTTCGTGCCACTCTCTCATTAATAATTGAACTTTTTGTGTCATTAAATATGAAAATAATCCACAAATAATAATAACGATAATTACTAAAATATTAAACGTTAAATTTGGAACTAAATAATTTCCCAGAATTCCAATAAAAATAATAAAACCTACAAAGCGATACAGATTTTTTAGCATTTCTGTAAGCTTTAAGGTCCACTTTTTTATAATGTCTTCAATTGTTATAAAACTCAATTGAAAATTCTCCTCAACTTCATCCTAGACTTATCGTTTAAAAAGAGATGTCAGTTAAATGAAACTTTGAAATCTTCTTTCACTATGTCAATACTGTGGCTCCTCATAAAGATGTTACATTATCCGATGAACGGAACGTATTTGAATTTTCGACTGCGGCTGGAGCGCTTCATGGAAGAAATCCGATTTAAACCAACAATATTTGTATTAATTGCTATTATTGGCGCTGTTGCAATTGCTGCAACTGGGTTTTTATCAACTGATTGGATGTTAACAACAGCGGTTAGTGTTGTTTTATTTTTATTATCATATGTATGGTTTTTCTCAGTAAGGAAACGAATTGATGAAATTCTAACACACGATCTTGATAAAATTGCCAATGATGCAGCAAGAGCAATTCGTGAGGAATTAGAATCCTCTGCTCAAGGTGGAGGTGAGAGAGTTTCTCATGAAAAAGATAAAAATATTGAATTAAAAGAAAAAGAATTGCTAGCAAAAGAAAAAGATTTAGCTATCAGAGAAAAAGAAATTGCTTCTCGTGAGAAAGAAATACAAAAAAATAAAGATGATTTGGATTCAAAGAAAAAATCTTTTGAACAGGCTTCATCAATTCCTTCAATTACCTCTGCGCCATCTTCTAGAACAAAAGACGCAGCGACAAAAGAAGAATTATTACAAAGGGAAATTATTGCACTTAGACATCAGCTATTACATATGGAAGAAGTTAATAATACCAGATTGTCTACTTTGCAGCACGAATTTCAATCTAAAAATGTTCAAGCGCAAAAAAATATGGAGTTTTGGAAATCAAGCGCTGAGAGCATGAATAAAAAACTTCAAGATCAAAAACGTGAATTTGATTCTTTAGCAAAATCACTCGAAAGTAGGGCTGTTCTTGCAGAAGAAAGAGGTCTTGATCAACAAAATAAATTAGCAAGACTTCAATTAGATGCATCACAAAAAGAACTCGGTGTAAGTGAGCAGGTACAACGTTTAGAAGAAATTATATCTTTGGTACCTGAAATGACAAATCAACTTCATAACGTAACTCATCAGACGGAAAGAAGTGCAATTGAGATTGGCGATAAAGTAAGATTTATTTATGAAAAAGCACAAGAACACTTAGAAGAATCAAATGAGATCTCGGCTCAATTTAGAGGTGGAAAAGGTAACAATAGCAATACATCTTTAAGCGAAGTGATTCAAAGCAGTTTATCCTTATTACGTGAAATGATAGAAATGCTAGAGCATAACTCTAAATTAAATATGGATTATTCCCAAGCAATCGATACCATTCTCGTAAATACAGCAGAAATTAATAAAATTAGTGATGAAATTCAATACATTTCTGACCAAACGAACTTACTTGCTCTGAATGCTGCAATTGAAGCGGCACGTGCGGGAGAGCATGGTCGTGGTTTCTCAGTGGTTGCAGAAGAAGTTCGTAAACTGTCAGATAGAACAAGTCTTGCAAGTAATAATATTATTCAAATTGTTGGAAAAGTGAACTCTAGTGTAAGAGATATAAGTAGAAGTTTATTAGAAAACTTAAAGAAAAATACAGAGAAAAAGACCCATGTGGATCATGCTGTGAATGAACTCGTTCGAACTGCTGAAGAAAGTACGGAGGTATTTACAAAACTAATTTCAAATGCGGTAGCGAGTTCTGAAAGTGTTGCAAAGAACATAGATCAAATTATTTTAAGTTTACAATTCCAAGACATAACGAAACAGCAAATTGATCAAGCGCTTCAACCACTCGATAAGATCAAAATTAATATTGAAGAGCTTTTAAATAAAGCGCTCCAAAATGATGCTCTTGCATTAAAAGCAGCACATCAACATGGAGGCGGTGGAACAAATGATGGTGGTACAAGTGGAAGTGGGGGTGGATCATCAGGTGGAGGAACTCCACCCCCGTCATCACCTGCAGGAACTCCTCCACAATCAACTCCTCCTTCGAGCGCTGCTCCCAAAGCAAGCGCACCACCCAAAGCGCCCGCTGCAGCGCCTCAAAAATCAGCAGAATCATCGGCGCAAGGTAGCGCACCAGCTGCCGATGATGAGTCTCTTGTAAAAGGAGATGTTGTCTTTTTCTAAGTATTATTTGCTTTTTAGAACCCCTTAGAAGTTTTGCCGAAAAAACTCCCATTTGTGGTCTTGTTTAAATATTTACAAGGTGCAATAATCTAACTTAGTAAACCCTTATAAATATTTTTTTTAGAATGATCCTTAATTGGTCATGCCATTAATGCTTTAGGGAGGAGTCCGTGAACGGATCTTATGCGCTTATGGGTTCAAGTGCCATTATTCGGCATGTTCAACATCTGGTATATAAAGTCGCTGAAACGAATTCAGCGGTTTTAATAACGGGTGAACCAGGGACAGGGAAAGATGCGATTGCTAAAATTATTCATGAAAGATCTCCTCGAAATAAAGGGAGTCTTATTCCTGTAAAATGTGGAACAGGGAGTGAAGAAAGTTTAGAATTAGATTTATTTGGTTATGAAGTAGGCTATTTTCAAGGTAACACTCAAGCACGTTCTGGTTATTTTATCGAAGCTGATGGAGGCACTCTTTATATAGATGAAGTTGGTAAGTTAACAACAAAACTTCAGTTGTCCTTGTTAAAAGCAATGAACGAAGGAGTGATTAAAAGTTTCGGAGCTAAAACGGAAACACCAATTAATGTTAGAGTGATTTGTTCCACTTCTGTTGATTTAGAGCATTTGGTAAAAAGAGGTGTGTTTTTAGAGGATTTATTTTATAAACTTTCAACCTCTTCTATTTATCTTCCTCCAATTAGAGAAAGAAGGGAAGATATTCCTATTTTAGCTGAATTCTTTGTTCAAAAATTCAATCAAATAAAATCTAAAAAAATTCTTGGAATTTCACATGATGCAATGAATGCTCTTTTGCAAAACTCTTGGACGCATAATACGCAAGAGTTAGAAAATTTAATTGAGCGTATTGTTGTTTTAAAAAATTCAGGAAGTATAGATATTTGTGATTTACCGCCGAGATTAAGAAATTTAGTTACAGATAACATAGATGCATTTTATGATAGAACAACTCAAGCACAGCAAAATTTATCTTCTTTATCGATGAGTAATCAAAACTCATACCATAATCTATCACAGCCCAATTTAAACCAATATTCTAAAATGTCTCATCAAAATAATCAATCGCACGGAAATTATAATCATCAAATTGCGAAAGAAAATAATTTACATAATAATCATAGTTCAACTCTTTCAAAGAACCAAAATAATTCATCATTAATGAATAATAATTATTCACAATTAAATTCGAATCAGCAAAATTTTAATCCTAATTTTTCTCAATCTCAATCTGGAAATCCGGTTCATAATCAAATCAATAGACCTTCTATGTTTGAGGATCTTCCTAGTGAAATAGATCAATTTATTAAAAAAGAAATTGATCTAGGATCGGGCATTGATTTTTATAGAGTCGTAGAAGAATTTGAAAACAGATTAATTTCTGAAGCCTTAAGAAGGACGAATCATAATAAAAATAGAGCTGCTCAATTACTTTCTATGAATAGAACAACATTAGTTGAAAAACTTAAAAAGAGAGCGACTTCTTCACCAATTAAAAATGAAACAGGTAGGGTTAAAAGAAATTCCGCTTTTACAATTTTTGATGGCCTAGGAAATGAAAATCCAGATTTTGAAGCAATAGATTTCGTAAATATATCAACAGAAGATAGTCCTTAATCCCTAATTTTAAAAAAAATAGGGAGAAAGTTTCTAGTAATTTTTATAACTAGAAACTTTCTCCTTTTGTAATTATTTTTAAATATATATAAAATATTTTATATATTTAAATGTGAATGAGGGATTAATGTTAAAAAAAATAATTTTAGCATTTTTTATTACTTTAATTTGTTCACCGGTATTCTCGCAAGATTATGAATATAGTGGTTCTTAAGGCTCTGAAAATAGAGTCGATTTTTTACTGAGTGGTGGCTATTCCTAAGTTATAATTGGTGGAAATTCTTATACAGGATATAACGGCTCTTCTAAATTATTTTTTCCGTTAAGCAGTAGTTTTTCTTTTGGAATAGGCGGAAAATATGAATATGCAACAAGCAATTCTGGAGCATTAGACAATTCTAACGGAACAATAAATTCAACATTCAATGCAATTTATGCAGGGTTAGATTTTGCGTATAAACTTTCTTTTTCCTTTGTTGATTTTCAATTAAATCCATATGGGTACTATGGAGTTTATAATTATTGGAATAGAGATACCTCATTTTCTGGAACTACAATTTCAGGGAATCCTAACGTAACAACAAATTTATTATATGGTTTAGGTTTTTCAGTTTTATTTAAATTAGGGATGTTTTATTTTGGTCCTGCAGCTATTTATTCAAGAGGTTATATTGAATGTGATAGTTATAAGGACACTTTTGGAAATAGTTTTTCTGCTAACACTGGTAACTATGAAATATATAATTACAACTTTACAATAGGAATGTTTTTATGAAAAAATCAAATTATTTTTGGTTTTTTATTTTTTTAAATTTTTTTTTAGTAAACAGTTGTTCTGATTTATTAGACTTAGGAGACCCTGGTAAAAAAGATGATCCTTTAAGTTTATATAGTTTTGCATCTCTTCAAGATCTTGCCAATCAGGCTTTAATAACGGGAATTGTTCCTCAATATTCTACATTTGGAAACAAAAGTGGCTTGATAACGGTCGGAGATGCAAGCGGTTGTGTTGTCATGACTTATGGAAAATTAAAATGCTGGGGACTAAATGATAATTCGCAATTAGGTGATGGCTTAACTGTAAATAGTGCAACACCACATTTAGCAACAAGTGTGAATCCAACCTCAACAAGTGACATTATTGTTGCCGTTGTTTCGGGAAGAACTTCTTCTTGCGCCTATTACTACTCCGGTTTTAAATGTTGGGGAAATCAAACGAGCGGAGTTTTAGGTAATGGAGTAACAACAAGTTATGCAACAACTCCACAAGCTGTTAGCAATGCATCAGGAAAAATAGCAAAATCAATTCAAATGAATGATGGGTTTTCTTGTATGATGGATACCTCAGGAGTGATTTCATGCTGGGGGGCAAATACAAATGGTCAATTAGGGAATGGTACTACTGTAGCATCTACCACAGCTGTTTCCGTAATTTTAGGAGGGACGGCGGTTTCTTTTATGTCACAAAATAATGATAGCTGCGCCATTATTTCATCAGGGGTTTTAAAATGTTGGGGTCAGGATTTTGCAACGACACCTACTGTCGTTTCTCTTTCTTCTACGCCTAATGTTTTAGGTGGCGGAACATCAAACTCACCGTTTTTAGGTTGTATCAATTTAAGTTCAGGGACAGCTCAATGTTTTGGTTCAACAACAAATACTTATGGAGAATTAGGTAATGGAACAAACTCGGCACCAGCAAATGCGGTAACGGGTTATACCGTGATAAATGCCTCTTCAAATCAGCCATTATCAGGTATTTCTATGATTGGATCAGGTGGGGCTCGTGTTTCAGGAACGGTGGAAAATTTTGCATGTGCCGTTGCAGATGACTTTGCGGATGTTTATTGCTGGGGGAGAAATGCTCATGGCAATTTAGGAAATGGAACTACTACGGATACAAACAAAGCAACTAAAGTAACAAAAAATTGGCCAAATTCAAATATAATAGATATTGCAGTCTCTGATGGAAGAGCATGTATCTTATTAAAAAATAATGATGTTTGGTGCTGGGGGGGCGGGTTTTACAATAGTGGAGAACTTGGAAATGGAAGTTTAACTGGAAATTCAAATGTTGCTATTAAAATATTAAATAGAGCGGATCCTTAATTCATATTCTATTTATTTGTCTTTATAATCCTGCAGAAATTTTAGTTTGTCTGTTATCATTCTCATTCAGTTCAAATAAATCAAGAATTTCTTGTGGTGCTTTTTCAAATGGAGTTACGGATTTATCTACCGAATAACTCACGCTTTTTCTACTAAAATCAATAAAATAAGATGAATTATCAGATAACGTAACTTGGGATTCAGGAACATTATCATTTGTTACGACAAATCCTGTGGATATTCTTAGTCTGTTTTCAGGAATATGATTTAAAAGAGATAAGCCATCTATAGGGGAAACCGGATTTTCAATAAGCATTAAATCTAAAATTGTAGCAAAAATATCGGACTGAGCGATGGGTGCTGTTTCTTTATTTTGAATTTTTATTCTAAAAGGTTCGGGAGGTAAAACAAAAAAAGCATTATGGATAATTTCGGGATCGTAACCCTGATTGAAGATGATTTTTCCTTCGTCATCATTTTCATCTGTTTTTTCAAACATAGCGGTTATTTTTTCTTTCCAAGTTGAAAAAATATGTCTTTCAGATTTGTTTTCAGAGTGACTTGAATTTTTCTCATGTTCTCTTTTGAACATCGAATCCTTTTTGGCAAGAGGGACATTTTGTCCGTGATCTGTTGTGTAAAAAATCCAGATATTTGGGTCTTTTATTCTTGCTGCTGTAATGATTTCATTTAAATAAATATCAGAATAAACAATTGTATTATCATACGCATTTGTTCCGTTGGGACTTGTTTCAGGAAAGAATTTTTTGTACTTTTTTTCAGAATGAATATGATAAGGATAATGGCTTCCGTCCATGTGGGCAATCATTAAAAAAGGTGCTCTCATTTGTTTTAAATGAGGTAAAATGCTAGTGTGCAATACTTTTAAGTCATCGGCACCTTTAGAAACACTTACATTTGCACTAAAATCCGTTCCTGCTTTATAAAAGTCCACTATATTTTTGCCACTCAGTTGATCAAAATTTTTCCAACGTAGATCTTGTGAACTGATAAAGGCTGTGTCGTAGCCTCTTGCCTTAGCGTAATCAAATATATTTGGTGCTGAGTATATGGTTCCGTGCGGATCGATATTCTGCTTGCCAACAAGCATGTAAGGAACCGAAATTAAGGTGTGTGGTCCAATGCTCACTGAGTTTTGAAAAGGAATCAAAATTCCTGCTTCTTTTAGTTTATCTAAATTTGGCGTCGTTTTTCTATGGTATCCGTATAAACTCATATGACTTTTAGCTACGGATTCGCCAATAATCCATAAAATATTTGGAACTTCTTTAGAATTAGGTGCAAGAGAAATTTCGGGTTTATTTTTTTTTAATTGTTTAAAATAGAAGGATCTTCCTGCTTCAGGGATGGAGGCATACGCTGCTGAAATAGGATGCTGATAATCCAAAATTAAATACCAATTCATGCCACATAAAATAGTTAAAGATACAAAAATGGGGAAATTAATGGCGAGCTGGAATTTTTTATATTTTATTTGATTATTAGATGTGAATAATAAAAGAAGAATCAATAAAGAGAATAAAATAAAGCCAAAGATTTTAAAATAATTTAAATTTTCAAAGGCAAGTTGAATTGTTAACAAAGGTTCGCTTACAAAAAAGCGGATGCCATAGGTGCTTATGGGCATTTTATAAAAAGAGTAGTGAGCTGTTTGGATGGCTAATGGAGCTAGAATAAACAAGCTTCCTAGTAGTTTAGTAAAAGTGTTTCTATTAAAGAGGCAGCGAATGATTAAAATAAGTGAAGATAAAACAATTAAACTTAATATATAATTTACAAAATATCTACCTGATAATAGATTGTTAATAAACGATAATTTTGATCTTATGAAAAACACATCATACATAAACAAGATGGCAATTAAAATAAAAAATCTTTTGAATTCAGGGAGTTGTTTTGATTTTTGAATGAACTTATTGAGCATTATAAAAGACCTTGGGAGTTATAAAAACAAAAATTGTGTTTATAACAAAAAAAGAGCAACTTCAATTACGAAGTCGCTCTTTTTTTTGTAAGGAATTCTCGTTAATTAGCGAGAGTCACTTCCTTGTCCGTAGCTTAAAATAGCCATAGTACGTGCGCGTTTTACAGCTAATGTAAGAGCACGTTGTTGTTGTGCGCTTGCGCCGCTAATACGACGAGGTACAATTTTACCGTGTTCTGTAACAAAACGGCGAAGAAGTTGTGTGTCTTTATAATCAAAAGTGATTTGTGGATCTAGCGTGCGTTTTGGTCTGGAATAGCGACGCTTTTTTTTACCTGTGGATACTGCCATGGAAAAACTCCTAAAGAAGTTTGTGAAATAAAATGCAGGCAGCAGCGTTGGGCTTTCGCTTTGCCAACGCAGCAACTCAACAAAACATGAGAGGACAAATAAGCACAGCAAAGCTCTTGCGTCAAGTTAAAAGAGGGTTTGTTCTTTTGAGAGTAATTGTTCTTTATTCTTTTTCGAAGGATTTTGAGATTTATGAACTACTTTATGAAACTCTTGGTTTTTTAAGCTTATTTCGTTCTCATTATTCTTGTTTAGGAATGTTTTTAAGGAATAAAGGATATCCAAAGCTTCTCTTGGGGTAATCGAATTTGGGTCAATATTTGTAATAAAGTTAGTGAGTTTCGTGCTATTTTTTTCATTCTCAGAATTCTCTTTTTGCGTTAGGATTTCCTCTTCTTTTGAAGAGAGGGGTTTTTCTTTTAACATTATGTTTTTATTATTTATATTCTCATTTGGGGACGTTTCTAATGTTTGTAAAACAGATTCCGCTCTTTGTATGATTTTTTCTGGTATACCAGCTAATTCGGCAACATGAAGACCGTAGCTTTTTCCAGATCCTCCGGCTTTATAAATTCTTGTGAATTTAATTTCTTTTTTAACTTCTAAATTAATATTTTTTATTATATTTTCAGATACTTGCATGTGCATTGGGATGATGTTTGTTTTCTCTGCGACGACCTTTTGCAATTCATGATAATGGGTTGAAAATAGGGTCCGTGCTTTTACATCATCGTGCAGGCTTTCTAATATGGCCCAAGCTAAAGACAGCCCATCAAAGGTTGAGGTGCCACGGCCGATTTCATCTAAAAGAAGCAAACTTTTTTCTGTAGCAAAACGAAGCATATTTGAAGTTTCAAGCATTTCTACCATAAAAGTAGATTGGTTTTTCAAAGCATTGTCAGCAGAACCAATTCGCGTGAAAATTCTGTCTGTCATACCCATTATAGCGCTTGTTGCTGGAACAAAAGAACCCATTTGACATAATACTTGTGTAATAGCCACTTGCCGCATGATGGTGCTTTTACCCGCCATGTTAGGGCCTGTGATCAAATGGATAAGTGGATTTTTAAAATGACTCTCATTTTCGCAGCCAATTGTAATATCATTAGCTATAAAAGGTTCCATATTGCTAGATAAAACCGTTAATATAGGGTGTGTCGAATTTGTTAATTTCGTTAAATTTTGTTCCGTTAAGCTTGGTTTGCACCAATTATATTGTAAAGCTAAATTTGCAAAAGTAACTGAGAGATCAATTTCTGCTATTAAGTTTGAAGCTTCACAAAGGGTACTAGAAAATTCTAGAATTTTAATTCTTAAACTTTCTAAAATTTCTTTTTCTAATATAATTCGGTTGTCACTAGCAGATAAAGATTTTTCTTCCAATTCTTTTAACTCTGGAGTGATATATCTCTCACAATTTGTAAGGGTTTGTTTGCGAATAAAATGTTTTGGCGCTTGTAATACTTTCCCTTTTGAAATTTCAAAATAATACCCAAATGCCCCAGTATATCCAATTTTTAATGTCGGAATTTGAGAACGTTCTTTTTCTTTTTTTTCAAGATCTGCAAGCATTTGATTAAAATTTGTTGTTAATGAAATGGCTTCGTCTAGATCTTTTGAAAATCCTTCTTTAAAAATGATACCCCCTTTGCCAATGACAGCAGCGGGTTCGTCTGCCAGTGCTTTTATTAATAATTCAGTAAGGGGTTCTAGTGATTGTATCATTTCATTATTAGAAAAAATAGCATTAAAAGTGGGAGCTGTTTTTTTATCTTCAAGTATTTTTTTTATGAAGGGGAGATGAATTAAAGTTTGTCTTAACCATGCCATTCCTCTTGCATCTAAGTTACGTTGCGCTGCTTTTGATAACAAACGATCAATATCAGCTGTATTTCTTAAATTTTCGATCAAATCTTGAATTAAATTTGGTGTATTTATGATTTCATTTACTTTTATTTGTGATAATTCAACATCTTCTTTGTTTTTAAATGGATATTTTAAACGGTGTAATAAATGTCTACTTCCTGTTGCTGTGGTGCATTTATTTAAAAAGTGAAAAAGACTTCCTTTTTTTTCACCAGAAGCTGTAAAGAAAAAATCCAAATGTCTTTTTGTTCCTTCATCTACAATTAAATGGGTAGATAGCTCGTATTTTTTAATATTTTGGATGTTTTTTAATACGTTTTTTTGAGTTGTCTTTAAATATTGTAGGATAGAGCAAATTGATTGTAGGCTGTTTGGAATATTTGTTAAACCAAAACGATGAAAATCTTTTTCAAGAAAAAACTCGCAAAATAATTCTTTACAAGCGGACTCGGAACGTAAAATCCAACTTTCTATTGAATTTATTGTCGTTATGTTTCTTTGTTGAATTGTTTTTAAAATAGAGCTTATTTTTTCATGAATATTTTGCGGAATTAATAATTCACGTGGTGATACGGTTGCTATTTCTTCAGTCAGTAAAGTTTCATTTAAATTATAGGTAATGCGGAACTCACCTGTTGATGCATCAACATAAGATAAAGTAAAAAGTTTTTTATTTTCAATTACGCTTGCAAGGTAACAACCAAATTTTGTTTCGTTATTAGAATCTTCTTCGTCAAGATCACCTGGTACAGCAGGTGTTGCTATTCGAGTAATTTCTCTTTTTACAATTCCTTTTGCTTGTCTTGGGTCTTCTATTTGATCACATACCGCAACTTTAAAGCCAGATTGAACACATTTTTTCAAAGCATTTTTATAACCGACAACAGGCACGCCTGCCATAGGAACGGGATTATCACTTGATTTATCCCTTGAAGTTAAGGTTAATCCACAAATATCAGACGCAATAATGGCATCAATTCCAAAGAGTTCATAAAAATCTCCCATTCTAAAAAAAAGCAGAGCATCGGGAACTTCTTCTTTTGCTGTGCGAAATTGTTTCATCATAGGGGATTCAAGTTGTTTTATTGAAATGCCTGAACAATGCTCTTTGCTCAATCGTTCTAAAGCGGGTTTTAAATGAGGAGGAAGCTCTTTGCCTTGAGATAACCATTGGGTGAGGAGAAAGTCAGATTCATTATTTGTCGTTTCAACATTTGTCATATCTAAAGCCCTTATTGGTGCAATATTTCCAATCGGGGTGAACTATAAAGTATAAAAAAAGGAGAGTAAATTTTACTCCCCTTTTTCTCTTCTTGAAACACTGCGTTGGTTTGCAGCTAAAATTCGTTTACGAATACGAATATTTTTTGGTGTAATTTCTATCCAGTCATCATCTTCAACCCAGTCCAAAGCGGTTTCAAGGCCTAGTTTTGTAATTGGAGAAAGTTTTGTGGAGTCATCGGATCCTGAAGCGCGCATGTTTGTTAGTTTTTTCTCACGAACAGCATTCACGTCAAGGTTGGAGTCGCGATTGTGTTCCCCAATGATCATACCTTCATAAACTTCTTCACCAGCAGCAACAAATAAGCGTCCGCGTTCTTCAAGACCGCTTAGTGCATATTCTGTTGTTTTTCCGTTGCGGTCAGCAATAAGAGAACCGTTTACACGAGATAAAAAGTTTCCACGGCTCGGTTCCCAACCTTCAAAGTAACTTGACATTAAGCCTTCGCCCTTTGTGTCTGTTAAGAAAGTACTGCGGTAACCAAGTAAACCACGAGTTGGGATGCTAAATTCAATGCGCGTGCGACCATTATTAAAAGCTTGCATGTTTTCAAGACGGCCTTTGCGAATAGAAAGTTTTTCTGTTACTGAGCCAACGCTATTGTCTGGAACATCAAGAACAACTCTTTCAACAGGCTCTAATTCTACTCTATCAACTGTTTTTGTAATTACTTTAGGACGGGCAACCATACATTCGCCACCGGAACGACGAAGATTTTCCATAACAATGGCAACTTGAAGTTCACCACGTGCTTTTAATATGAAAACTTCAGGAGAATCTGTATTTTCAATTTTTAGTGCCACGTTATTCATAGCTTCTTTATGCAAAAACTCACCAAGTTTATTACTTGTTAAATAAGTTCCTTCGCGGCCTGCTGTAGGAGAAGTGTTTACACTGACTTCCACTCCAACTGTAGGCGGATCGACTTCAATTCTTGGGAGAGCTTCTGGGTTTGAAGCATCTGAAATGGTATCACCAATGGCAAGGTCATTTAAACCAGTGGCAACAATAGCAATGTCACCAGCAGAAACGGATTCAACGTCCACTTGTTCAAGACCACGATAAGCTCTTACTTTAATAATTTTAGCAGGCTGAGTTTTGCCTTCTTTATTAATAAGAACAATACTTTGGTTTGCTTGCAAGGAACCGCGTTCTACACGACCAATTGCCAAACGACCTAAAAAGTTATTGTAGCTTAGATTGTTAATAAGCATTTGCGCGCCGCCTTCAAGAGAAACTTTTGGAGGTGGAACATGCTCAAGTACGGTATCAAATAAGTCTTGTAGAGTTTCTTTTTGAACGCCTTGTTCTTTGCTTGCCCAGCCGTTACGGCCAGATGCATAAAGAATTGGAAAATCTAAGTGATGATCTTCGGAAGAAAGCTCTAAGAAAAGGTCTTGAACCATTTCAGATACTTCATCAATACGAGCATCAGGGCGATCGACTTTGTTAATAACTAAAATCATACGAAGATTGCGTTGTAATGCTTTTTGTAAAACGAATCTTGTTTGTGGAAGAGGGCCTTCCGCAGCGTCCACTAACAAAATAGCGCCATCAACCATCATTAAAGTACGTTCTACTTCACCACCAAAGTCCGCGTGACCAGGAGTATCCACAATGTTAATGCGGACATCTTTATAAACCATGGAAGCATTTTTTGCTGCAATAGTAATGCCGCGTTCACGTTCGAGGTCCATACTGTCCATTACACGTTCGGCAACAGCTTGGTGAGCTGCAAATGTTCCTGATTGTTGAAGTAGCTTGTCAACCAAGGTTGTTTTCCCATGGTCAACGTGAGCTATGATCGCAATGTTACGCATATTTCCGTTAATCGTTGTCATACAAAGCCTTTCGTAAGATTGGACCAATCCAGATCCAAGATAATTTCCGTTTAGTTGGTATTCATATTTCGTTAAAAATGCAAATCAATTCATTGTAAGCTATCATAAAGTTGTAATGTTTCTCTAGCCATTCGCTCCCAAGAGTATTTTTTGGCAAGTGTGAACCCGTTTTCGATATAGGCCTTCCTATTTGGGTTTTGTTCATCCAAAGCTTCCCGAATGCCTCTTTGAATATCATCGATGTTGTTTGGATCGACAAAAATAGAAGCACTTCCCATGACTTCAGGTAAAGAAGTTGTATTACTTACAATTGTAGGAATACCACAAGCGGCGGCTTCAATAGGGGGGAGTCCAAATCCTTCATACAAGGAAATATAAATAAATATTTTACTTAAGCAATAGATAATAGGAAAATCATTTTCATGAATAAAATTTATAAATTGTATTTTATCTTTATAATTATATTGATTTACAATTTCCATTAAAGAGTCATTCGAATCTGTCAAAATAACTAAAGGAATTTGAAAACTCCCCGTGCAATAAGATTCAATTAATTTAGCAAGATTTTTATGTGGCTTATGATTTCCAATAGAAAAAATATATTTTTGAGGAAGATTATATTTAAAAATAACAGAGTTTATTTTTTCTTTACTAAACTCACTAAGTGGCTTAAAATTGTTAAACACTCCATTATAAAAAACATGAATTTTATTTTCGCTTGTTCCTATATATTTTGTGATTTCACTTTTTGAGAATTGTGAAACAGTAATAATAGACTTCGATTTTAGTAACTTCTTTTTTAGGAAAAAGTTATAATAAATTTTTTTATAAAATGCATAATTATTTGGAAGCGCCACATGGTTCATATCATGAATTGTCGCAATTAATGAAACATTACTTAAAAGTGGAACTATAAATTGTGGAGAGTGATAAAAATCGGGTTTATATTTTAAAATTACAAAAAATAATTCAATTTGGCTTAATAAACTAAAAACTCCATATTTTAAAGTGATTAATTTAAAATTTTTTGGGAATTTTAAATCTAGAAATGGGGAATTCTTATTTATTAAAATGTAAAATGTAAACTTATCATTTTCTTTAATATTTAAAATGTTTGTTATGAGTTCTCTTACATGTCTTGCAATACCATGTTCTGAATTTTTTAAAACGATTCTGGCATCAAACATGATAGTTTTATTTAAAGAATTCATTTATATACCTCAATATTAAAGAACACGATTATTTAAGAAATAGCATTTTAAGTATTCAGATGAATCTGGATGTGCAAGATGTGTGTGGCAAGGAGATTGTTCCCCTTTATGAATAAATACCCAGTTTCCTTCTTCAAGTCCAAAGGAAACAGATTCAAGAAATTCGGAATCTTTAATATTTCTGCTACAGCTACACACAATAAGGAGTCCATTTTCTGATAGTAATTTACTAGCTAATTTTGCCATGCGTGAATATGCTCTTTTAGCTTCATGAATATGTTTTTTTGATTTAGCGAAAGCTGGGGGGTCGGCAATAATTAAATCAAATTTTTTCTCGTTTTTTATCAAACCTTGCATGTGTTCGAACATATCACCATGTAAAGTTTCAATCGTTGTGTTCCCTTTTGCATTCGCTAATATATTTCTTTTTGCTAAGTTTAATGCCCAAGAGTCTTGATCGATTAAAGTTAAGTTTTCTACTCCAGAATTTGCAGCAATAGAGCTCCAAGAACCAGCATAACTACATATATCAAGGCAAGAGTTTATATTATAATTTTTAATTATATTTGCAAGGTATGTTAAGTTATTTCTTTGGTCTAAAAATAACCCTGTTTTTTGAGCTTTATTTAGAAAAAAAGTCATATTTAGAGATGAAAATAAACAATTTATTTCAAAATTTTGATCTTTGTTTAAAGGCTCGCGGATCCAACGAGTTCTTTCGGGAAGATTTTCTAATTTTCTAATTTGTCCTGTGCTTCTTTCAAAAATAGATCTCTCATCTATTTGTTTAAGAGCTTCAATAACATAAGGAAGAATGTATTCACCAGCTTGAGATGAGCTTTGTAAAACAAGTACGGATTGGTAGTCATCAATCGCAATAGCAGGAAGGCCGTCATTATCTCCATGAGATAATCGAAAAGCTTCTTTATTTGTAAAATTAAATTTTGATTTTGCTTTTTTTAAGTTTACTAAATGATTTAAAATAACATCAATAAAATGATCTTTTTTAATAAATTCGTTTTCTATTTTTTCAAATAAAGAATCGGGCAAAAAACGAATTGATATTAAACTATTTTTGCAATAAACCCCCACTTTTTTTGTTCCTTTAATTTGAACAAGTGAAATTTTATCCTCATTTAATTCGTTATCCGATTTATGAATAATTTGATTGCTAAAGAGCCATGGACTTTTAAAAAACTTTTGTTTTAATCCAACTGTTTCAATTTGTAATACTTTAATCAAAGCTATGGCTCCCTATTATAAAAATATCATTTAGGTATTTCGCACTTCCATTTTTTATGGAATAAGTGATATAATCTTCTTTATCTTTTTTTGTAAAATATTTGAACCTAATTTTCGCTTGTTGTAAAAATGCAACTGCTTTCTTCAAAAATTAAGAAAGTGTGCTTCCATTTTCTGAGGTGCAGTATGAGAAAAGTGATACACAATGTATCCGAATTATCCATTTCTAAAGATTCTTTATCAACCATGCCATATGCTCATAAAGTTATGATGGTAAATCCCGCTTATTTTAATATTGATACCCCAATCAATGCGCATATGCTGCAGGCTGATGGGTCACCTCATTTATTAGATAAAAATAAAGCGATTGAGCAGTGGCAAGAATTAAAAAAAACATATGAAAATATTGGTTTAAATGTATTTGTTGTGGATCCTGTTAAAGGATTGCCAGATATGGTTTTTTGTGCAAATCAAAGTTTTCCTTATTTAGATGCTGTTGGAAACTATAACGCTGTATTATCAAATATGTTCAACGACACTCGAAATGAAGAAGTCCCCCATATCAATTCTTTTTTAAATGATCATGGTTATACGACTCATCGTATTGCTTCTAGAACAATGGGTTATTTTTTTGAGTCAATGGGTGATGCTTTATGGCTTCCGGGTCATCGGTTTATTTTAGGCGGCTACGGATTTCGTACAGACAAACGAATTTATAGCTTTTTATCTGAAATCACAAATGCACCTATTGCTATTTTTGAATTGAAAAATCCAAAGTTTTATCATTTAGATACTTGTTTAAGTGTTTTAAATGCAACTTCTGCAATTGCATGTAAAGAAGCATTTACAGAGGAAGGTTGGCAATTATTAAAGAGTATTTTTATCAATCTTATTGAAGTGCCCCTAGAAGAAGCAGACTCTCCTGGCTTTGCTTGTAATGCACACTGCCCTGACCAAAAACATGTGCTTATACAAAAAGGTTGTCAGAAAACTCTTCAATTATTAAAAGATAACGATTTTGTTTCTATTGAGGTTGATACTTCAGAATTTATCAAATCGGGTGGTTCTGTATTTTGTATGAAACTCATGTTTTTTTAAATAAATTTTCAGAATAAAAGTTTGATACTCTAGGAATTGAATACCATTGTCTTCTTTCTTTCTTTTTCCTATCCTTTTTAGATTGACGCTTTCTTGCAGTCCCGATTTTTCTGTCATAGCTTACGCACGTGTGTGTTTGAGTGCAAACTCAGACTTAACTTATATGTAGAATGTTTAAATATTTGTTTTTTTCGATCCTATTATTTGGAGAGTTTATACATGGCTCAAAAATTATCAAATCAGCTTATGGTAGCTTTTTATAAAGAAATGCTACTTGGGCGTCGCATCGAAGAGCGTGTCGGCCAACTTTATGTTCAGCAAAAATTTAGTGGATTTTGTCACCTATATATTGGACAGGAAGCTGTTGGCACGGGTTGTTTAAATGCAATAAGAAAAGGCGAAGACTATGTGATTACAGGATATCGTGATCATTTTCTTCCTATTGTTTTAGGCATGGATCCTGGAGTTATGCTTGCCGAACTTCTTGGTAAAGTAACAGGTTGTGCGCGTGGAAAAGGTGGTTCCATGCACATGTTTTCTGAAAAACTTCATTTTATGGGTGGCCACGGGATTGTTGGAGGACAAGTTCCTCTTGCTGTTGGTGCTGGTTGGAAAATTAAGTATCAAAAAGAAGATAACGTAGCACTTTGCTTTTTAGGTGATGCGGCTATTAACCAAGGGCAATTTCATGAAGCACTTAACTTAGCTGCTATTTGGGATCTTCCATGTATTTTTATTATTGAAAATAATATGTATGGAATGGGTACTGCAATTTCAAGAACATGTTCTTTGCACAACCTTGCTGATAGAGCAAAAGGTTACAATATGCGTCAAGCAATTGTAGATGGACGCAATGTTGTAAATACTTACAATCAAATGAAAGAAATTGTTGAAGAAACACGTAAAACTTCGAAACCAATTCTTGTTGAAATTCAAACCTACCGTTTCCGCGGTCACTCTGTTTCTGACCCAGGAAATTATCGTACAAAAGAAGAAGTTGAAAAAGAACGTAGTCGCGATTGTTTAATCTTACTTAAAGATATTATGATTCAACAAAAAGCTGCAAAAGAAGAAGATTTTGAAACTTATGAAGAAGAAATTGCTGATATTGTAGAAAAAGCGGTTACTTTTGCTGATGAGTCTCCTGAACCAGGGCTAGAAGAAATTCATGCTCATGTTCTTGCCTAATAACTTGAGTTTGAGGTTTTAAAATTATGGCTATATTAACTTTACGCGAAGCTTTAAACCAGGCTTTGACAGAAGAAATGGAACGCGATCCAAGTGTATTTGTCATGGGCGAAGAAGTTGCTCAGTATGACGGTGCCTATAAAGTAACAAAAGGAATGTTGGCAAAATTTGGACCCATGCGTGTTGTCGATTCCCCTATTTCCGAAGCAGGTTTTGCTGGATTAGGTGTTGGTGCTGCTATGTGTGGTCTTCGTCCTGTGATCGAAATGATGACATGGAACTTTGCTATTCAAGCTTTTGACCAAATTATCAATCACGCAGCAAAAATGCTATATATGAGCGGTGGACAATATAAAGTACCAATGGTTATTCGTGGACCTCATGGTGCTGCTCACATGCTTGGTGCTCAACACAGTCAGTGTGTGGATCACATGCTTGTAAATTGTCCAGGTTTAAAAATAGTAAGTACGGTTATTCCTTCAGACGCAAAAGGATTAATGAAGTCAGCTATTCGCGATGACAACACGGTTTTATTTTTAGAAAGTGAAATGCTTTACGGCCGTTCTGGTGAAGTTCCTGATGGGGAACATATCATTCCATTAGGAGTTGGTGATATTAAACGCGAGGGAACAGATGTTACTTTAGTGGCATGGAATAAAATGGTTCTTCTTGCTTTAGATGTTGCCGCAGAACTTGAAAAAGAAGGCATCAGTGTTGAAATAATCGATCCTCGTACATTAATGCCCCTTGATGAAGACATGATTTTTAACTCTGTTCGTAAGACAAATCGTTTGGTTGTTTTAGAAGAAGGTTGGGGAGTTGCATCGTTTGGATGTCACATTGTCGATCGTGTCGTCAAAGAATGTTTTGATTATCTTGATGCGCCACCAGAGAGAGTAACAAACTTATTTGTTCCTATGCCTTATAATGAGCGCTTAGAGCATGAAGTGTTACCATCAGCAGAGCGCACAATTTCTGCAATCAAGGCTGTATTATATAAATAACGAAACTCTGGAGAAGTAACTATGGCAACAGTAATGGAAATGCCAAAACTTTCAGATACGATGTCCGAAGGTTCTGTAGCTCGTTGGTTAAAAAAAGAAGGTGATAAAGTATCTGCTGGTATTCCAGTAATTGAAATTGATACAGATAAAGCCACAATGGAATATGAATGCCCTGCAAGTGGTACTTTATTAAAAATATTAGTTGGCGATGGACAAAAATGTCCTTTGCAAGCTCCTATTGCGGTTATTGGTAAACCCGATGAAAAATGGGAAGAAGTTCTCGAAAAATATAACGCAAAAAAAGGGGGAGCATCTGCTTCTTCTGAAACAAAAAAAGAGGTTCCTAAAGCTTCTTCTGCTGCGTCAGCGCCAAGTGCATCTTCCTCTAAATCTTCTGCATCAGTCTCTGATCTCAATGTAAAAGCAAGTCCTCTTGCTAAAAAAATTGCCGCAGATAAAGGAATTGATCTTAAAGCAATTCAAGGAAGTGGACCAAATGGCCGTATTGTTCAAAGAGATCTTGATCAAGCGCCATCCTCAGGTTCTTCTGCATCCAGTTTTGCATTTGCCGCAAATGCGGAAGTCGAAAAAATTCCACATACAAATATGCGTAAAACAATTGCGCGTCGTTTAGCGGAAAGTGTGAATACAGCACCGCACTTTTTCTTAACTGTTAATATAAATATGACTAATCTTCTTGCTTGGCGCAAAGATGCTGTTGCAAAATTACCTGAAAATGAAAAATTCAGTGTAAATGATTTGGTCATCTTTCTAACTGCGCGTGCATTAAAACGTCATCCCGATGTAAATTCTTCTTGGCAAGATGATTATGTTGCTAAATATCGTGATGTTCATATGAGTGTTGCGGTTGCTTTACCAAATGGGCTTATGACTCCTGTGGTTCGTCATGCCGATAAACTTACAGTTGTTCAAATTGCACAAGAAACAAAACGTCTTGTGAAATTAGCTAAAGATGGAAAATTACAACCAAATGACTATGCTGGCGGAACGTTTTCTGTTAGTAATTTAGGTATGGCTGGTATTGAAAGTTTTACAGCAATCATTAACCCACCACAGGCAGCAATATTAGCGGTAGGTTCAACTGTTCCTACTCCTGTAGTATTGCCAAATGGAACAATTGGTGTGGAACAAAGAATGAAAGTAACTTTAAGTTGCGATCATAGGGTAATCGATGGCGCTGTTGGTGCTGAATTCTTAAAAACATTAAGACAATTTTTTGAAGATCCTGTCTCTGCTTTGTTTTTAGGATAATATTTAATTTGGTAGTTTTTTGAACAGAACTCAATCTAGCCATGTTAAAGCTAATATTGAGTTCTGTTTTTTTATTTTCATGTTGGGAAACATTATATGGTTAAAGTAACAAATAAAGAAGAGCTTGTTCGTTTAAATGTCCTTTTGCAAGAGTTTGGTGTTTCTTCACGCCGAAAAGCAGATGAACTTATTGAGTCTGGTGCTGTTCAAGTAAATGGAAAAATAATTCGTGTACTTGGGACAAAAATCGAAAGACAAGCTTCAATTTCTGTTAATGGAAAAGTTTTAAAAAATATCCCAGCTAAGGTAACGTATATTTTAAACAAGCCATTTATGACAATTACAAGTCGTAAAGATGATAAAGAAAGAGCTACCATATTTGATTTACCTGAAATCAAAAAACTTCCTTTAAATGTTCAATCTGTTGGACGCTTGGATTACCGAAGTGAAGGTTTGCTTGTTTTAACCAATGATGGGGATTTAGCGCTTGCCTTATCGCATCCTAAGTACTCAGTAGAAAAAACTTATGCCGTTTTAACTTCATCTGCATTTACGGTTGAAGATTCCGAAAAATTAAAAAAAGGAATTGAACTTGACGATGGCCCAGCTAAAGCAATTTCAGTAAAAATTGGTGGAAAAGAAAAACTAGGTAACAGTGTTGGGCAATGGATTGAGTTGGTTGTTACGGAAGGCCGAAATCGTCTTGTGCGTCGTATGATGGAAGCTTTAGGTTTGAGTGTTGTAAGACTTGTTCGTGTTGCTATTGGAGATCTTCGACTCCCAGGAAAATTAGAGCCTGGAAAAATGAGAATAGTCTCAGATATCGAAGCTAAATATTTAAACGATATTAAAAAAAGCATGATAAATGAAGAATCTAAAAAGAAAAAAACACCAAATGCTTTATCAAAAGATGTAATTGAAAAAAGAAAGATCAAACGTAAATTAACATTAAACGATACAGATTATGCTCGTGAAGCGGAAAGACGTGAAAAAAGAGCAACGTTAGTTGCTAGTTTACGTAAAAAAGAAACAGAAAAAATAAAAGAAGAAAAAAGATCTGCTTGGCATGGCGAAGAAAATTCCAAGAAAGAAAATAAAGATAAAAAATCTTATTTTACGAAAGAAAAAAAAGAAGAAGTTTCTAAAAATAGAGACTCCAAAAGAAGCTCAACTTATCGTGAAGATAAAGTAAAATCGGAAGACAGGTCAGAATCTAAAAATAAAAAGAGAAACTCCAAAAAAGATTTTGAAAAAAAACCAAAAACGACTTCAGGAAAAAACCAAAGTTCTAAAAAGAGGTACGATAAATGACTTTTGATTGGCACTGGCTATATTTTGTATTTGGTGTTCTTTTTATATTAATAGAAATTTTTACTTTAACATTTTACTTTTTACCTATTGGAATTGCTGCAATTGTAACAGGAATATTTGCGTTATTTATTCAAAATGTTTATATTCATGTTGCTATTTTTACAATAGCTGGAATCGTACTTCTTTTTCTTATTTCTAAATGGAAAAAATCACGTTTCCTTAAACCTGTAGGTTCACAGTTTGTTGCAGGTCTTGTTGGTCAGCAAGGGGTCATTATAGAAGGCTTTATGTCTTCTCAGTCACCAGGAAAAGTCAAAATATTTTCTGATATTTGGGAAATTCATTGGGATCCACATCAAGAAAGTAAACTTATGAATTTAAAAGTTGGTGATCTTGTAAAAGTTGTTACAGTAGAAGGCAATAAGGTTACTGTAGATAAAGTAAAGACTTAAATAATTAAATTGAGGTTTTGTATTTATGGAAGGTTTTAGTATGTTACCTATATTTTTGTTACTCGCAATTGTATTTTTAGTAATCATTATATTTACTAAATATGTTATTGTTATTCGTCAGCAAGAATGTGTTATTGTTGAACGTTTAGGAAAATTTCATACTATTTTAAATTCGGGATTAAATATTTTAATTCCATTTGTCGATCAATCAAGACAAATTTTATGGAGCCGTAATGGAATGATAACGAATGTAGATCGTATCGATTTACGTGAAGTTGTTATTGATATTCCAGAGCAAAAGGTGATTACAAAAGATAACGTTGGTATTATTGTTGACGCTATTATTTATGTTCAAATAACAGATGTAAAACGTGCTGCTTACGAAATTCAGTCGTTACCTTTGGCTGTTGCTCAATTAACACAAACGACTTTAAGAAGTTTAGTTGGTGAAATGGATTTAGATCATACTTTAAGTAGTCGTGATGTAATCAACTCAAGATTAAAAATTGTTCTTGACGAAGCTACTGACAAATGGGGTTTAAAAGTAAACCGTGTGGAACTAAAAAATGTTTCACCACCACCTGATGTTCAAATGGCAATGGAAAAACAAATGCAGGCAGAGCGTGAGCGTCGTGCGAATGTATTAACAGCTGAAGGTTCAAAACAAAGCCAAATTTTAAATGCAGAAGGTGAAAAACGTTCTCGTATTGAACATTCCGAAGGTGAAAAACAGGAAAAAATCAATCAAGCTCTTGGTGATAAAGAGGCAACAATTGCAAGAGCAATTGGACAAGCTCAAGCAATTGAAGATGTTGCTGCTGCCCAAGCGAAATCAATTGAGTTGATAAAGGGTGCGTTTGGTTCGCCAGATGTTGCTGCAAATTACCTTATCGCTATGGAATATTTAAAACGTTTTGGCGAAATGACTCATAAAAATACCGATAAAGTATTTATTCCTTATGAGGCAACTGCTGTTCTTTCTTCGTTAGGAGCGGTAGGAGACATTATGGGTAAAGTGGCATCAAATGCGGGAAGCAACATACCAGTAAGAAAATAAACGTAACTTTTTGACGTAATTTATTTTATAATTTTCTTGTTTAAAAATGATCAGATAAATTCTGATCATTTTTGTTTTTTAATTTTAGGAAAATATTCCCAAGGTAAAAATTTCATCTATCCTTCTCCCTAATTTTTATATGATAAAAAGGGGGAGTTATTATGTTTGTAAATAAGCCTAAATCAAATATTTGGATGACAGAATATTTATCTCCAAGTGAAATTTATCGCTCCTTAGTTTCTGAGATTATTTATCAAGGAAAAAGTCTTTTTCAAAACATAAGTATTGTAAAACTCTTAAATGATAGCAAAGCTCTCTATTTAGACAATCAATTACAATCAACAACAGCAGATGAGTTTATTTATCATGAAACAATTGTTCATATTCCTTTTATTTTAAATAAAAATCCTGAGAGTATTTTAATTATTGGAGCTGGTGAAGGAGCAACCGCTCGAGAGGCTTTAAAATGGAAAACGGTAAAAGAAATAACATTAATAGAAATTGATAAAGATGTTATTGAATTTTGTAGTAAATATCTTCCTGAAATGAGTTTAAATTCTTATAAAGATCCTAGAGTTAAAATTGAAATTTGTGATGCAAGAGTTTTTTTAGAAAATACAAACAAAAAATTTGATGTTATTATTTGTGATTTGTGTGATCAAAACTTAGATAAAAATCAAATTATTAATATCGAATTTTTAAAAAAATGTAAAAATATTTTAAATAAAAATGGAAATATATGTATACAATCTGGTGAAATGCCATTTCAAAAAAACCTATCATTTACGAATTATATTCATATGCTCAAAACAGAATTTAATACTGTAAAAATATTTACAGCCTGGATTCCTTCTTTTTGTCGAAATTGGTCTTTTGTTTTACTTCATAATAAAAAAAATCAAGATATTTTAATTGATGAAATAAAGGATATTATTATTGAAAAAATTGAAAATAAACTTTTCTATATAAACGATCAAACTATTTTAGGAGTGCTAAATCCACCAAAATATATTCAAGATTTTGAGAAATAGATAACTATGTATAAAAGATATGTATGTATTGTTTTTAATAGAATTAGGAATAGCTAATTATGTTAAACAAAAAAATAATATTTTTCTGTATTTTAGCATATCTATTTCAATTTATTATTGAAAATTTAGCAATCAGTTCTAGTTCTTTTTTTATTGATGTTATTGGTGCTGAGCAATTACCAAAAGCACTAATCATTTCTTCTTTATTAACACCTGTTATTATTTTTATACTTTCTTTAGTCGAAGGATTTAAAAAATCAAGGCAATATAAAGTATTATTTTTAATTTTAATTTCTATTTCATTTTTATTTTACATGTTTTATAATACTGGTGTCCCAAATTATTATTCAAAAACAGTTTGGATGTATCAAATATTTGGGAGTTTATTTTCTTTAATAAGTATTATTTTATATTGGAATTTAATTAATGCTTATTTTTATGTTTTCGAGTCAAAATTATTTTTCTCTTATTTTATAATATCGGAAGAAATAGGTGCTATCTCTTCCGATATATTAATTAATAAAATTATTTATGGATTTAGTATAGCACAGTACTTTTTAGTAAATATTGTATTGTTATTAATATTGTTGTTTTTTTATTTTTATGTTTTCAAAATTAAAGTTATTAATGATGAAATTACGGAAGATGGTCTTAAAGAGAGCAAAATAGAGGAAAAAAATAATAGCCTTTTTAAAAATAAGTCTTTATTTAATTTGGCTTTTTTGTATATTGTTGTAATTTGTTTATTTCACTTTATAACTACTTTAATAACGTATCAGTTTAACTTTTCTGCAGGTGCAACTTTTGGAAATACGGAAGAATTAAATAAGTTTTTTTCGGAATTTCAATTTTATTCTAGCTTATTAATTATTGCGACGAGTTATTCTTTAAATAAATTTTTATTTACAAAATCTAAAATTATATTTCAGCATCTCTTGTATGGTGTTTGTCTTCTTTTTTTGGTCTATTTTATGAATATCTCATATACATTTTATGTGATTGCAGCTGTGGAAATGGCAAAAGTTATTTTGGAACATTCTTTATTTCAAACTTCTTACGAGCATTTTACGGCTTCATTTAATGAAAAAGTGAGTGATAAATTAAGAAATTATACAGAAGGCTTTTATGTGCCAGCAATTATAGTGATTTCTGGTTTGTTTATGAACTTTTTTCCAAGTAAATTTAGTTTCTACTATTTAAACTTTTCTATGTTATTTTGTATTTTATTTGTAATATTTTTAGCATTTTTAATTAAAAATTATTATTACAAATATCATCTTGAAAATGTAAAAAATAATATTGGAAATATAAGATCAATACAGGCTTTAGGAGAAAAAAATAATATTCCTGCCTTAAAAGTATTAATGGAAAACTTTGAAAAAACTCAAGATCGTTTTTTAAAAAAGAATATGGTCATTTCTATGGGGAAAATTAATAGTGATAAAACAATAGATTATATTTTTAATGTGTTAAATAATAGTGATGAATTTATGCAATCTGCTGCTGTAGAAGCGCTTTTTAATTATAAATCATTTAAGGTTGAATATTTATTAGTTGAATTTGTTTTGGGAGAAAAAAATAAAAGTTTGTATATTAGGCATAAAGTAATTTCATTTATTAATAAAGTATATAAAAATGCGATTGTCCCATTTTTTATGCATTTATTGTATAGTGATGATCATAGAGTCGTTGCAAATACAATAGAAAATTTTTGGGAAATAAACGATAAAAAATTGATTCCTTATATGATTAAGTTTTTAAATCATCCAAGCAATAGAGTTCGAGCTAATGTTATTATTTTAATTTATAATTATAATATTAGTTATTATAATGGTACTTGTATTATTTCTCTATTATCTTTAAAAAAATCAAGTATTTTAAACGATAATTTGTCTTTTGTTTTTGTGGTTGGGTTTTTAAAAATAGATAAATATTCTCAAGATGTAGAAAAAATATATGAAAGATTAAAAAACACGGAGTTTTTTAAAGAAAAACTTGTTGAAAATTTTGCATTTTCATTTTCTGGCCTAAAAAATCCAATTGGGGACGACCTTTTTCAATTTTTATTTTTGGAATCAGTAAATTATCCACAAAGCCTTCTTTATAAGTTTAAGCTTCTCTCATTAACACAAAGAATTAATATTTTAAAGACATTTATGGAAGCTGGTTTTGGAGAAATTGTTCAACAGAATTTATATAACAACTTTAAAAGTTCAATCTATGATTTGAGTTTTGAAGTTGAAATGATAGAAGAACTTATGAATAAAAAAATTGAAAAATAATTATTTTATAATTCGCCTGTAATGCCAAGGGCAATTTGATCGGTTCGCCAATAAACTTTCGGATTATTTCTGCCATTGTATAATACAGGTTCTAGCGAATACTCTGCTCCTGGTTGGCTTTCTTGTAACATATATGTCAAACTGTATACGGATCTTTTATTATAATAAACAATTGCAGCAGTATAGCCTAAAAAGTTTACGTTTACAAATTGATCTGTTACGTTTGGGTCTCCAGACCATCTATTTGTAAAAAAGCCTAATCGAATACCCAATGTATCATAAAAAATTGTTTCCGAACCAAAGGCATAGTCATACGTTTTTTTGGTATGATAAAAAGGATTCACAGCATTATTTTCAGAAGTATATATTAAGTCACTGGTAAAGGTTTGCCAATCTGAAGGCATCCAAGCTATTCCAAATCGAATGATATAAGGCAACTGTCCAAAGGGTTCTGGAGTATGTTTTATCTTAGTTTGATTTATATATTGTTCATAAAAATCTGAATAATCATTTGAATTATTTATTGGATTAAATTGAGAATCTGTTACAACTTGATTGTCAACGTAAGTGCCTTCTGCGTTTTGAGAAAGAATAAATTTATATTTACCAGATAAGCCGAATGAAATATATTCTTTTGGTTTGTATAAAAACCCAAGCCCAGCTTCAATTCCTCTTACATAAAAATTACTGGTATAATTCCATAATTCGTATTGATAAATTTGAGGCCCTCCATAGGGATCGTCATAAGGACCAGAAAGAATATTAGCGCCTTGTACTTCGGAATAGCGCATATCAAAAAAAGCGATAGATAATCCGAAACTAAACTTATCGTGAGTTCGAAAAGAAAAAGCCATTGCATATTCGTTTTCTGTGGAACTTACTTTTTGAACAAATCTTGTTTTTGTTAATCCGTTTTTGCTATCCGATTCGACGACATTATCTATATTAACATAGTCTTTATTGTAAATAGCAAAAGCCATATATATAGGTAAGTCTGTTCCTAATCGAAACGAACCACCAAAATAACCGGAAAGCAAATCGGCATCGGTTAATGAAAAACTTGTATTGTCATTTGCTAAATAACCATCTTGAATAATCGTTGAAGTATAATAATTTGTTGTTGATACGCTAATAGAAGCATCTGGTGAAAATGCAATTCCCCCTGGATTATAAAAAACGCCTGCAGGACCAGAACCAATACCAGTATAGGCGCCGCCCATACCCGCAGGTCTTGAAGCCATGAGAAAACTATGATTATGCCACCAATCTCCATAACTTTGGAATGAAAATAGCGAAACAAAAATAAATAAATTCATTTTTATAATGTGATATAAATATATTTTATTTTGTTTTTTGTTTATATATATTTCCATAATCCTTTTCTTTAAAAGTGATTTGTATCTTTTATTTTTGTTTTATTGCATGAATTTTTCCTTTAAATAATTTTTCTAATATATTTGTTGTTTCGTCTAAGGTTTTACTTTGTTCTACTAGTTTTAGAGAGGATTCTTCTGTTAATTGAACAATTCCTTTGCTATTTTGAGTTGATTTTTCAATTTCAACCATAGAATTCGATATGAGTTTAATTCCAATTTCTTGTTCTTTTGTTGCATCTGATATTTGTTCAATGACTGAGGTAACAGTGACAATGTTTTCCGATATCGCTTTAAATACTGCATGCGCCTCTAAAGTAACATTTTTACCATCTACCACTCTTGCTTTTGTGGTGTCGATAATTGTATTTACTTGGGTTTGACTCGATTGTAATAATAATTGAATTTCATTTGCTGCTTTCCCGCTTACTTTTGCTAAATTACCAACTTCTTCAGCAACAACAGCAAATCCTTTTCCATGTTCTCCTGCTCGAGCGGATTCAATTGAGGCATTTAAAGAAAGTAACTCCGTTTTTGCTACTATGTCATTAATGACAGCTGTTTTCGTATTAATTTGTGTAATAATAACAGCGATATTTTGTAATTGAGTGCTAGATTCTTCAATTGTCTCCATCGCTTTTTCAAGGTGATTCATAATTTTTTCACCTTCTTTTGCTTTATCTGAAGCATTTTTTGAAACAAGTAAAGTTGAAGTTGCGTTTTCTGCAGTTCTATTAATCATGCTTGAAATTTGATCTATAGCCGCGCTTGTTTTATGAACAGAGTTTGTTTGTAAATCGGTAGATTGAGAAAGGTTATTTGAACTTTGTTTTAAGTTATTTCCAATATTGCTCGTGGAATTGCTTTGATTTTTTAAACTGTCAATTTCTTTAATAATACTTTTGCTACTTCTTTTAACTAAGAGAATGATTACCATAATTATAAATAAAGATGAAGTCATAATGAAAAACATACTTATATTTGTCAAACTCGTTAAGTACTCTCCATTTTGAGTAGATTTAATTGATCCTTTATAATTTAGATCGCTTATTTTTTCTAAGAGATCTTGTGATTCTTGAAGAGGTTTGTCTAGATTATTTATTAGATAGTTATGTGCTTCTGATGTTTTACTTGATTTTATTAAGTCTACAAATTTTGGTCTATATTTTAAATAATTATTAAACTTATCATTAAATTCATCGAATATTCTTTTCTCTTCTGCAAGAGTAATAAGAGATGGATATTTTTTTATAGAAACTTGCATGCTGTTTAATCTATCCTCTATTATTTTTAAGTTTTCTTCTATTTCTTTTTTAGATAATGAATATGAAATAATGAGCTCTCTTCTTCTAATTTGTGCAATTGTATACTTCATATCTTGTGAAGTATTAACGCTTGGTAGCCAAAATAAAGCTGTTTCATTAGAATAATTTTGAGTTTTATTTATAGCTATTATTGTGTATAAAGAATTTAAAAATATAATAAACATTAATATTAAAATTGAAAAATATATTTTTCTTGCAAAACTAATATGATTCACAAATTCACCGTTAAATATCATTTTTATATTTTGGCAATATACTTATTATTATCTTTTATAGTTTAGCAATTTATATATGATTTATATGGAATTTATTTTTCTAGTGAATTAAAAAAATGACTTGATAAGCAAATATTTCTTAGTATATATCATTTTAATATAGTAATTTAAGAAGCACCTTTAATTAGAATTTCAATTCCTGCTGCTGTAGAGTCTAATTTTGCACTTTGTTCCACTAAATTTGTAGATGATTCTTGGGTGCTGGTAACTGCTACTTGGCTTTTTTGTGTCGCTTTATCAATATTTGACATGGCAGAAGATATTTGCCTAACGCCAATTTCTTGTTCACGAGTCGCGTCCGAAATTTGTTGAATTACGCTTGCCATTGTAGAAATATCTTCTGAAATTTGATGAAAAGATTCCTGTGCTTCCGATGTTACTCTTTTTCCTTCGTCTACACGTTCTTTTGTTAAACCTAAAATTTTGTTTACTTGTTCTTGGCTTGAAGTGATTAGAGACTGAATATCCTGAGCTGACTTGCCGCTAATTTTAGCCAAGTTTCCTACTTCTTCTGCAACCACAGCGAATCCTTTTCCGTATTCACCAGCTCTTGCTGATTCAATCGAAGCATTTAAAGATAATAATTCTGTTTTTGAAACAATATCATTAATAACCGCTGTTTTTGTATTTATTTGATTAATTATCTCTGCTATATTTTGAAGTTGATTATTGGACTCTTGAATGGTCTCCATTGCATTTACGAGTCTTTCCATTGTTTTTTGTCCAGACTCTGTTTTTTGAGAAGCTCCTGTTGCCACATTTGTAGACTCTTTTGCATTTTCTGCAGTTCTATTTACCATGCTTGTAATTTCATTTATCGCAGCACTTGTTTCATGAATTGAAGCGGCTTGTTCCGTTACAGAGTCTGATAAAATATTTGATCCGTTTTTTAAACTATTTGCAATTTCATTTGTGGATACACTTTGATTTTTTAAATTATCAATAGCCATATTAAGAGACTTTGTTGTATTCCTGATAAGATTAAAAATAAATAAGGCTATTAAAATAGAAGCTGCAATAATTGTTGTCATTGTCATTACAGTTAAGCTTGTTAAACTTGCTCCTTTTTCAGTAGAAGCGACACCATTATTGTAATTATAAGTTGCAAGTTTTTGAACAGCTTCTTCTAATTCAGATGCTGCTTTTCTCGCTTTTGTTAATATCAATTTAATGGCTTCTTCTTTTTGTCCTTTTTTATTTATTTCAATAGCTTCTCTGCTAGCATTGTCGTAGGTTTTCCATTTTTGGGTGATATCATCTAATAAAACTTTTTCTTCGGGACCACTTAAAAGTTTTATATGATTTTCAATGTATTCATCAATATTTTTTGCATATTTATCGAGTGTTTTTATGTCTTCGGCAAGGCCTTTTTTATTTTCTTCTTCATTTGAGTTAATTAATGAAGTTGATAATAATCCTAAAATACGTCTCGCGTATTTTCCAACCCCTTCACTCATTTTACTTGTAGATAAAACACTTGGCATCCAGCTTTTTCCCGTTTCCTGCGCAAAGGATTGTGTTTTATTTATCATAAATATTGTATATAGGGCCGAAAAAATAATTAAAGAAAGTAATATAATTATAGATAAATTTAATTTAAAAGAGAGGCTCTTTTTTTTCATAAGCTTTCCTTAACTGGAGAATTCATTTATCTTGTTCCTCCAGTAATTAAAAATTCTACATCCTTTGTTGTTTTGTCTAGCAAATCACTTTCTTTAACAAGTATTTTTGCGGACTCAGAAGATGTATTTACTGCTGCTTGGCTATTTTGCGTAGCTCTGTCAATATTTGTCATTGCCGTTGCAATTTGCCTAACACCAATTTCCTGCTCTCTAGTTGCATCGGATATTTGTAAAATAACCGAAGACATATTTGAAATATCTTCTGATATTTTTAGAAAAGACTCTTGAGCTTCGGCTGTTACCTTTTTTCCTTCATCCACTCTTTCTTTTGTAAGCCCTAAGATTGTGTTTACTTGTTCTTGGCTTGAAGTAATTAATTCTTGAATTTCATTAGCCGATTTACCACTAATTTTAGCAAGATTTCCAACCTCTTCGGCAACAACGGCAAATCCTTTTCCATATTCACCTGCACGAGCCGATTCAATCGATGCATTTAAAGATAAAAGTTCCGTTTTAGAAACAATATCATTTATGACCGCTGTTTTCGTATTTATTTGGTTAATAATGACAGCAATATTTTGAAGCTGTGAGTTGGATTCTTGGATGGTTTCCATTGCAGATACAAGTTTTGTCATGGTGACTTGCCCTTCTTCTGCTTTTTCAGAAGCTCCTTTTGCAACTTCTGTAGACTCTTTTGCATTTTCTGCTGTTCTATTAACCATACTCGTAATTTCATTGATTGCTGCTGTGGTTTCATAAACAGAGGCTGCTTGTTCCGAAACAGAACTAGATAATGTTTGTGAATCATTTTTTAAATTAGTTGCAATTTCATGTGTTGTTACAGATTGTTCTTTTAAATTAGATACCGATTTTTTGATTGATTTTGTTGTATTTTTAATAATTTGAAAAATTATAGTAGATAAAATAACTGAAAAAATAATAATAGAACTCATTATTGTATTTGTTAAACTTGTAAAAAAATCTCCATTTTTAGTCGAATTAATCGCTCCTTGTGAGTTTAATTTACTCAATTTAACGAGATTATCATTTACTTTAATAAAAATAGGTAATGTTTTACTTATATATTGCTCATAAGCTTCTTTTGAGTTTTTCGTTTCTGCTATTTTTAAATCGGATTGAATTTGCTCATAATTTACTTTCCAATTTTGTGTTAATTCTTCAAGAAACATTTTTTCTTCATTATTTGCAACTAAAGTTTTGTAACTTTCTAACTTCTCATTAAAATCTTTTATAAATTCATTAAATTTGTTTTTTTCTTCGCTAATTTGTTCTGGTGCCTTATTTGTTGCATAATCTCCCAAAATTAAAATATGTCTTCTTGAGATATTGCCAAAATTATCGGACATTCTTGAAATCGCTTTTACGCTTGGAAGCCAATTTGTTCCAGTTATTTGTGCATATTCTTGCGATTTATTGATCATAATAATCGCATAAATCCCTGCAATTAAAATCAAAATTAATAATATGCTAGTTGAAAAATTTAATTTTAAAGCGAGACTTTTTGATTTCATAAATAAAGCCTTATTCAGTTGAACCCATAATCAAAATACTAACATCATGTGCTGTTTTATCTAATTTATCACTTTGTTCTACAAGATTAGTCGAGGACTCTGCAGTTGAATTCACAGCTGCTTGACTATTTTGTGTTGCTTTATCAATGGAAGATACCGCTGCAGAAATTTGTCTTACACCAATTTCTTGTTCCTTTGTTGCTTCAAAAATTTGTTGAATTACTTCAGACATTTTAATAATATCTTCTGAAATTTTTATAAATGAATCTTGTGCTTCAGCAGTTACTTTTTTACCACCTTCTACACGTTCTTTTGTTAGATCTAGAATTTTATTTACTTGTTCTTGGCTTGTGGTAATTAATTCTTGAATTTCATTAGCAGATTTACCGCTTATTTTTGCAAGATTTCCGACTTCTTCTGCAACGACGGCAAATCCTTTTCCATATTCTCCTGCCCGAGCCGATTCAATGGAAGCATTTAAAGATAATAATTCAGTCTTTGAAACAATGTCATTAATGACAGCTGTTTTTGTATTAATTTGATTAATAATACCAGCAATATTTTGCAATTGAACATTGGATTCCTGTATTGTTTCCATTGCTTTTACAAGCTTATTCATTGTATTTTGACCCATTTCTGATTTTTCAGAAGCACTTTTTGCAACTTCTGTAGATTCTCGTGCATTTTCTGCAGTTCTATTTACCATGCTTGTAATTTCATTTATTGCGGCACTTGTCTCATGAATAGAAGACGCTTGTTCTGATACAGAATTTGCAAGAAGTTTAGAACTTGTTTTTAAGTTATTTGCAATTTTATTTGTCTCTACACTTTGTTTCTTTAAATTATGAATTGATTTTTCAATTAGTTTTGTAGAATTAATTATTATTTTAAAAATTAAAACTCCAATAAGAATTGAAACTAATATAGTAATTGTCATTGTGATGTTTGTTAAATATGTTAAATAAGCTCCTTGTTTCGTTGATTCAATGCCACCATTATAGTTAAAATCGCTTAGCTCAATCAAAGATTCACGTAAATTTAATATAAGCGGTAATATTTTTTCATGATATAAATTAAAGGCCGCTAATCCACTGCCACTTTCTGCCACTTTTTGAACTTCGTTCATTTGAGCTTTAAGAATTCTCCAATTTTCTAAACATTTATCATAAAATACTTTTTCGGCAGGGCCACTAATTAAAGAGGTATATGATTTAATATGTTCATCAAATTCTTTAATATAGTTACTTAATAATTCAGCGCTTTTTGTTTTTGTTTCTCTTGGGGCGTCATAAAACCAATCCAAAGTATAAGTGATAAGCCTTCTCGGAGCTATGGTTAAAGCTCGATTTAACTCTCCAATAGCTACAATGCTAGGTAACCAATTTTTTCCAGTTTCTTCTGCATAAGAGTGGGTTTTGTTAATCATGAATATGGAATAAAATGAAACGCCAATGATTAAAATTAATAGGGTTATGACTGAGGTATTTAATTTAAAATCAAGACTTCTTGAACTCATATGATAAAGGCTCCAGTTTACAGATCTTTCTTATAAACTAGTTGTATATCGGTAGGGCTTAAGGTTTCTTTATATAGTCAATTTTTAAACTATTTTATGGTTACCAAAATTAAAAATATTTTCTTACCCTCTTTTAACAAATCATTTGTGTATTTATCAAATGAAGTCTTTTTTTAAGAAGTCTTGCAATTGAGCTTTTTGCTTTTGAATTGTATTTAAGTTATGAACTGAAATGTTTTTCGCCATTATTTTTAGGAGACAGTCTTCATGCCGCATCGTATTTCAAATCCATTAACATTATTAAAAGATGATGAATCTTTATTTTACAACTCTGTTTTAGATTTTGCAAAAAAGGAAATTGCTCCTCTTGTTTCCCAAATGGATGAATCCGAAACTTTAAATCCATCACTAATATCTAAAATATTTGATATGGGACTTATGGCAATTGAAGTTCCTGAAAAGTATGGAGGTTCAGGAGCCTCTTTTTTTCAAGCAATACTTGCTATAGAGGCTCTTGCACAAGTTGATCCAAGCGTAAGCGTTTTTGTTGACGTACAAAACACGTTAATTGCAAATGCATTAATAAAGTGGGCGCCAGAAAATATCAAGGCAAAATACTTTCCTCAAATGGCTAAAAATAGAGTCAGTAGTTATTGTTTGACGGAAGCAAATAGTGGTTCCGATGCTTTTGCATTAAAAACTTCTGCAATTGATAAAGGAACACATTTTGAGTTAAATGGAAAAAAAATATTTATAACAAATGCAAAAGAAGCAAGTTTATTTTTGGTTTTTGCAAATATCAATCCCGATTTGGGCTATAAAGGGATTACAGCGTTTTTTGTTGATAAAGAATTAGGAGGTGTTTCTTTAGGTCGCAAAGAAAGCAAGCTTGGAATAAGAGCTAGTAGTACTTGTGAAGTTATTTTTGAAAATGTAAAAGTACCTAAAGAAAACGTGATAGGTGAAATTGGAAAAGGTTACAAAATAGCAATTGAAACTTTAAATGAAGGACGCATCGGAATTGCTGCTCAAATGTTAGGCCTTGCAGAAGGGGCTCTTGCTGCAGCTGTAAATTATGCAAAACAGAGAGAGCAGTTTGGCAAACCAATTGCTCATTTTCAAGGCGTTCAGTTTCAAATTGCAGATATGGCAATTCGTATTGAAGCCTCCAAACTTATGGTTTACAATGCAGCTCGACTTAAAGATGCAAATTTGAACTTTGTAAAAGAAGCGGCTATGGCTAAAAGATTTACCAGTGAAGTAGCTGAGTTTGTGGCAAGTACGGCTCTCGAAATTTTTGGTGGCTATGGTTTTGTGAAAGATTTTCCCGCAGAAAAGTTTTATCGTGATGCGAAAATTGGCAAAATTTACGAAGGGACAACAAACATGCAGTTGCAAACTATCGCAAAGATGATACTAGATTAATCGTGTTGTTCTTTAGCTTTTATTGGAGTGATTCGATCAATGAAATTAAAATCTGTATTTTCAAATATAAGTAAAATCGTTCTTTCCTCTCTTTTTGTTACGCAAGTTTTTGCACAAACAGCTCCGCAGCAAGTGCCTGCGGGAGCTGCTGCTGCAGGAGCTACACAAGGAGCACCTGCCTGGATTAATTTTGCTTTAATGGGTGGAATTATTCTATTTATGTGGCTATTTGTTTTTCGCCCACAATCAAAAAGAGCAAAAGAGCAAAAAGAATTTTTAAACTCTTTAACTCCAGGTGTAGAAGTGATCACAGCTGGTGGAATTATTGGGACCGTTATTGAAGTAAAAGAAAACATAGTTTCCTTAAATGTCGGCAATTCAAACATTCGTGTTGTGAAGTCTTCCATTTCGGGAAGGCTAGATTCTTCTTCATCCATCCCTGCTACAAAGTAAAATTGGTTTTGCTTCTTTTACGTAAAGATAAAACCGCCCGCTCAATTAAGGGCGGGCGGTTTTGTCTTATAGGTTTTAAAATTGATACCCATTAGGTGAATTTATGCAAGACAAAATGCCAATGCCACCCGTTTGGTGGATAAAAAGTATAATCATTTTATGCGCTCTTATTTTTGGAGTTTTATATACTCTTCCTACTTTTTTCGGAAATCCCTCTGAGTGGCAAAGAGATGCAAATGGGGTTCCTGTAAAATGGCATGATCGCATTGCCGAAAACTTTCTCCCTTCTTCTCGTGTAAATTTAGGTCTCGACTTAAAAGGCGGACTTTCATTAACTCTAAATGTTGAGGTTGAAAAAGCGGTTCAAGACTCCATTATTCGTGCCATCACAAGAGCAAAAGAAACTATTTTAAATGAAGGAATTAAAACAGGATCTTTTAAAGTCAATGAAGATTTATCTGCTACTGTTGAAATAGAAAATTTAGCTCAAGTACAAGCTTTTCAAAAAAGAATTAATGAGCAAACTCTATTACTTTTATATGAAAAAACAATTGGTAATACTCTTTATTTTAGAGCAAATAAAACTTATGTTGCTGATTTCGAAAAACAATTAATGCAACAGGCAATTAATACCATTCGCAATCGTATTGATCAATTTGGTGTTTCAGAACCAAACATTTTTCAAGCTGGGAATACACGAATTGTTGTTGAATTACCAGGTATGTCAGACACACAAAGAGCAAAACAACTTCTTGGCAATACCGCGCAACTTGATTTTAGATTGGTTTTAAATTCTATTACACAAGAACAACTTCCTGTTTTGCTATCTGAAGCTAGAAAATCATTAAAAATTTCAGAGGAAGATACTCTACCTTCAACCATTGAAAATTTATCTCAATGGTTGCGTGATAGTAATAAACTTCCAAAAAATGCGACAATTATTTTAAAAAGAATTTATGGACAAGGAGCACAAGCAGGGAAAGTTATTTCTAATTTTCCATATTTAGTTGAATCACATGCTAAGTTAACAGGTGATTTAATTGAAGATGCACAATCTGTTCAAACAGCAGAAAATTATATTCCACAATATTCTGTTTCTTTAAAATTTAAACCACAAGGAGCAAAACTTTTTGGTGAAATTACAACTCAGGCAGCGGATCCTAAAAATGCTCCTCATGAAGTCGCAATTATTTTAGATGGAAATCTTCAAAGTGCTCCCTATGTAAAAGCACCTATTACAGGTGGAAATGCATCTATTACAATGGGTAGCGGGATTAATATGGCTGAGCAAATGAAACAAGCTCAAGATCTCGCCTTAGTTTTACGTGCAGGCGCCTTGCCTGCTTCTGTTAAAGTTGTTGAAGAAAGACAAATAGGACCAACAGAAGGTGCGCAAAATATTCATGCGGGTGTGATTTCTACAATAGTTGCAGCAATCCTTGTTGTTGTTGTGATGTTGTTTATTTATGGTTTATCTGGTCTTGTTGCAAATGTTGCAATGGTATTTAATGTTTTATTAATTTTAGCATTTATGGCTTTATTTGGGGCAACACTAACTCTTCCTGGTATTGCGGGTATTGTTTTAACAATGGCAATTGCGGTAGATGGAAATGTTGTTATTAATGAACGTATTCGTGAAGAAATTCGTTCAGGATTTAATCAAAAGCAGGCTTTTTATAAAGGTTATACAACAAGTTTTAGAACATTAATTGATGCGCATATTACCTCTGCTGTCGCAGGCATTGTTCTTATGATTTATGGAAATCCAACGGTAAAAGGATTTGCTGTTACTTTACTTTGCGGTATCGTCTGCACTCTGTTTACTTCATATTACGTAACAGAAGTCATTGGACAATGGTTAGTTGAAAGAACAAAAATTAAAAGGTTTGGCTAAAGAGGAAAACGATTATGGCTTTTAAAATTGGAAATATTCAAGTTTTCCCGCACAATTATTATTTTGATTTTATGAAATGGAGAAAAGTAACTGTTGGAATATCTATTCTATTAGTAGTTGCTTCGCTTCTTATTATTGGCATTAAGGGATTAAATTATAGTATTGATTTCCTTGGTGGTGCGGAAATTCAAGTTAATATTTTAAATAAATCATTAACAAGAGAACAAATTAAAGAAGCGGTAAATAAAGAAGGTTTTGCGCATGCTGAAGTTACGGCATACGGAAATTTAGGATCACGTAAAGATAATACGGAAGCTTATATCATTCGTATTCAACGTGAAAAAGGACAAGATGAAAATGCAACAACAAATCGTGCAGATACTCTTGTAAATAATTTAAAGTCGCAATTTGGTGCAGAAAAAATTCAAATTGCTTCGGTAACAAATATCTCAGGTAAAGTTGGAAAAGAAGATGAGTACAAAGGGTATATGGCTTTGTTACTTTCTTGCATAGGGATATTAATTTATATCGCTTTTCGTTTTGATGCTCGTTTTTCACCTGGTGCGGTTCTTTGTTTGATTCATAACGTTATTATTGCGCTTGGATTTATGACTTTATTAGGTCGTCCATTTACAACAACATCCATAGCTGCATTTTTGACCATTGTTGGTTATTCTATTAATGACACGGTTATTGTTTATGATCGAATTCGTGAAACGCGCTTATATCAACCTAAAATGCCTATGATAGAAGTTGTGAATCGTAGTATCAGTCAAACGATGAATCGAACCATATTAACATCAACAACTGGTATTTTAGCTCTTTTAGTTCTATCTATTATGGGTGGCGGATCTATTGAAGATTTTGCTATTACCATGTTGGTGGGTGTTATTGTAGGTACTTATTCATCTATTTATGTTGCTGCACCTCTTACATTAATGATGGATAGTTATTTTAATAAGCTTGGTTGGAAACAAAAAGATAATGCTGAAAAAGCAGTGGTTGAAAAACCTAAAGATTTTGCTCCACCAATAAATGTCAGAAAAAAGATTCCTCAGGAAAAAAAATAAATGGAAATAGATAATATTTCCTTTCTTAATAAAGACACAAGTAATTTTAAAAATAATTACTTGTGTTCTACAAGTCGTTACGTTTGGAAATTAAAAGAAATTATTGCTGAAAATTCAAACCAACTAAACAGTTATTTTAATAAAAAAAAGAATTATTTATTAGACGGAAAAGAGCCTACAGATGGTTCTTCTCTTCTTGCTTTATTGCCTGAACCTTGGATGTTCAAAGATATTCGAAAAGCTGCAGAACGAATTATCTGTGCTATTCAAAAATCCGAAAAAATAACTATTTTTGGCGATTATGATGTAGATGGGACAACGTCTTGTGCTATGTTATCCAACTTTTTTGCTGAATTAGGTTATCCCGTTGATGTTTATATTCCAGATCGTATTTTAGAAGGGTATGGCTTAAATGTAATTGGGCTTAAAAAATTAGCATCGGATGGAACAAAAGTAGTTATCACCGTCGATAATGGAATATCTGCCGTTCAGGCTTGTGAAGAAGGTAACAAACTCGGATTGGATATTATTATAACAGATCACCATGATATCCCACCTCTATTACCGAATGCTTTTGCCATTTTAAATCCAAAACAAAAGGATTGTTTGTTTCCTTATCGTATGCTTGCAGGCGTTGGAGTTGCTTTTTATTTAATGATAGCAATTCGTATTATTATAAGAGAACAAGGACAGAAATGCTATATTAATTTAAAAAATTATCTTGATTTTGTTGCTATTGGAACTATTGCTGATATGGCTCCATTAACAGGTGTGAATCATATTTTATGTAAAATTGGTCTTGAAGTTTTAAGTCAAAATATCAAGCATGGAAAACGAATTGGCATTCATGAATTGTTGAAATGTGCAGGGTGGAAAGAGAACACTAAAATTGACTCTGTAGATATTGGTTTTAAAATTGGACCCAGATTAAATGCTGCTGGCAGGCTTGGAAATGCTTTACGAAGTGTAGAAATATTGTCCACAAATGATCCCGACGCTGCTTATTCTATGGCACATCATTTGCACCAGGAAAATGCAGAAAGACAAACTTTAGAAAAATTATTTACTCAAGAGGCTCTTGATCAAGTCAATTTGTGTAGTGAAATTCCTGATGCCTTGGTACTCCATAAAGAAGACTGGCATCCTGGTGTTGTTGGTTTAGTGGCAACCCGAGTTTTAGATAAATTTTATCGCCCTGTTCTTGTTTTTGGGACGATTGATGGAAAATTAAAAGGAAGTGGACGTTCAACTCATTCCTTTAATTTATTTTCTGTTTTAAATGAAGTCCGAGATCAATTTGTTTCCTTTGGTGGCCATTATCATGCGGTTGGTTTAACTATTCTTCCCGAAAAATTAGAATGGCTCAAAGAATATCTTGCAAATAAAGCAAAAGAGCTTATTTTAAGTAAAGATAAAGTGCCACCTTTAAATATTGATGGCCTTTTGTCATTAGAGTCAATAGATTTAACATTATTATCAAAGCTTGAAGAGTTAGAACCCTATGGCATTGAAAACCCACGAACCAAATGGCTTGTAGGCCCTGTTACGGTTGCTCATGTAAAGAGAATGGGAAAAGATATTTCTCAAAATCACGCAAAAGTGTTATTTTTAGAGCAAGGCAAAGAGTCCTGGTTAACAGCTTTTGGATTAGCAGATGTCTTTGAAGGATTTTTAGAAACAGGAATTGAAGTTCAGCTCGTGGTAGAAGCAAAATTAAGCAGCTGGAATGGCAAAATGTCAAAGGATATTCGAGTAATTGACTATGCTCCCGTAATCTTCACAACTTGACTTTGTATCTTTTTGCCTATTTGTGGAGTATACAGTACAATTGATAAGATGATTTCTATTTTATTTAGCTTATTATTTAAAAAGTGGACGAACCTATGATCCAGTCGCACCGAAATGATTTAGAACCTTGGTATGTTCGGAAAAAAAAATTCCAGAACACAAATACTTCAGGGAAATCTTTCAAAAAAACATCTCATGAAGAAGTTGAAAAAACGAGCCAAACAAGACAAATGCTTCTTGTGGTTTCTCATATTCTTTTAGTTTTGTTTTTTTCAATTTTTTCAGGTGTTCTTTTTACCCTTCTTTTTTTAGAATCATCCGTTTCAAATCGATTTACAATTATACTTGTGCTCGCCATTTTTTCTCTTTTATTCGCCCTTTTTCTTATTTTTAATAAAATTGGATTTATCTGTTCAAAGTTATCTAAAAACAATGAAGAAATAAATAAAATATCTTTAGCTTTTAAATATTTGCGAGGACAAATTGAGGTTGAAGAGCCCAGAAAGGGAATTCCAGCACCTGAAATGGCTCTTTATCAATTTATTCAGCAGGTAAGAGCTTATGCTATGGAAAAAACATTTTTAAAACAAAAACAAGATAGACCTCAAGATGCTTTTTCAAATTTAAATGGAGCTGATCCTCATTCTTTATTAAAAAGAAGGTGGAATGATGTGCTCGATAGTCTGAATGAATTTGAAATTTATTTAGCAAACGATCCTAAAGGTATTATTGAAAAACTTATTGTAAAATCCCCTCCTCAAAATATGGATGTTTCTCAAATTTTTAGAGACGTGGCGGAAACTTTTGATACTACTTGGCGTCGAAAAGGCATTAATATTGAGCATGCAATTGTAACCCCATTAAAAGCAAATACAAATGAAGCTTTGTTACGTCGTTTACTAGTAGGCCCTTGGCGTAGTTGTGTTTATTTTGCAAGAAGAGGCAATGGAGTTGTTTTTTCTGCTAAAAGTTTTGATGGTAAAATTACAACTCGATGGGAATGTGAGGGAATGGCTTTTCCAGAAGAGTTTTTTGAATTGATAAAAAACAATCAACTCGATGTGAATGAGCGTATTGAAAAAGGGATGGCTATGATTGCGCTCGATCCAAATAGCCCAAATACTTTATTTGCATTAATTAGTTTTGTTACTTGGATCGATTTAGCAAATGTTGCAGGTTGTGATTATGACATTAAACAAGGATCTGAAGGATTCGTTATAGAATTAAGACTATAATTCTCCAAATATGTTAATTTCTTTTAATTAAAATAAATGTGATGTCATCTTTGATGGGTTGTTCTTCGTAAAAGCTATAGGCTTCATCTATTAATTTATCTACTATTGTTAATAAATCGGTATTTTTGAAATTATTTTTTTCAAAAAATTTCTTTAAATTTTTTTCACCAAAATCTTTATCTGTTTTATCTGTATTTGAAGTGAGCCCTGAACTAAATAAACAAATTAAAGAGTCTTCTTTAAGTTCATACTCCATTATTTTAATTTCCTCTTCATGTTCATAATTTGAGGAGTGATTATGCTTTATTCCTAAAGTATGTCCTTTCGATTTAAATCTAGATATCTTAGTATCTCCTGCCTCTTTATAATTAATCAAATAAGGATAAGAATGTGCTGCATTAATAAATTTAACTCGATCCAAATTTTCATTAAAAATTAAAAGAGACATTGACATTTCCATATTATTTGTTGTCCCAATTTTTTGAATAAAGTCATTTAAATGTTTAAATATTTGAAGAAAATCATGTTTTTCAATAGATTTTTCATTTGATAACTCTTCGAAATATTTTGAAACAGCAGCTGCTATAATAGAACTTCCTGCATCATGACCTGTAACGTCGCCAATGAGAACTACTTTTGTTTTGTCAAATTCATAAATTCCCCACCAATCTCCGCCTTTGTCAATTGCGCTTTGATAATAGGAGGCAAGTTTAATTTTTTCTGTATTAAATTTATCAATATATTCTACTCTTGGCACAAGATTTCCTAATGCTCGTTGTGCAGACCTTACTTCAATATCTAAAATTTGTTTTTCATTCATCAAATGATAAAGTTTATTTTCGAGTTCTAAAAAAAGCAGTGAAACGCTTCGGCTTAATGGTTTAAATAAAAATAAATGAATCAAAGCTAAGAGAAAAAGGAAAGAAAATAAAATAATATAGGTAACAGCAGTGATTCTTTTAGATTGTAATTCACTTTCATATGCATATAAATTTACTGCTTTATCAAGATCAATTAATAAACTATTTATTTTATAAATATTATATTCTTTTAAAAAATCATTAAAGTCATTTTTATTGGTACTTGTTTCGGCTAATAATGTGAAATCATTAACTCGTTGAAATAAATTTGATTTCCCAAGATATATTCGATCGAGTTCATTATTTGTTATTTTTTCAATTTTATCCGCTCTACTTCCATTCATTAAACTTTCATTTGATTTTCTCATTAATTGAATAGAGTTTAGTAAATCATTTTTGATTAAGTTTGAATTATCAATTGCTTTTTGACCATTTAATGTTTGAATGAGCAGCATAATTCTTTGACTTAGCATTCTTTGTCTGCCAGAAATATTTATAACCTTACTAAAACTCGATTGGCTATCTATGAAGTCTTCTAAAACAAATTTAGATAAGATTGATAAAGATAAGATTAAAAATAAAGCAATAGAAGAAAATAAGATGATTTTTTTTTTAATATAAATCCCATCTTTTATTTTTTTCATAAAAGCTCCTAAATTATTTCTCAATAATTCAAATATAATTCAGGATAAACGATTTTTATTTGAATTTCTTTTATATGAATTTACGATTTTGACAGTTTTTAATTTTAACTTTTAGTCTTTGCTTCACGTATTGGAGTGTATTCACCTTCAGATTTAGCTATCATAACAGTACCAACGGTATTCCCAATAATATTTGTTACGACCCTTGCATCAGACATGAATCTGTCAATACCCAATAACAATGCGAGTCCTTCAATTGGAATGATATGTCCAGGCATAGCAGCTAAAATCGCCGATAACGTTACAAAGCCAGCTCCCGTAATTCCAGCAGCACCTTTTGAAACAATTAAAATAGTAAATAAAAGCATAAAGAATTCATTCATAGAAAAAGGAATATTATAAGCCTGTTGAATAAATACTGCTCCTGCTGTTACGTAAATAGCGGTTCCATCTAAATTAAATGCGTAACCTGTTGGAAGGACAAAACTCACTACTTTTTTAGAACAACCAAATGTTTCTAGTTTATTTAACAACTGAGGAAAAATAGATTCTGAGGAAGATGTTCCAAAAGCAATCGACATTTCTTCTTTAATATGTCTCATTAATTTAATTGCATCAAATCCATAAAGTCTTCCAACAAAATAAAGTAAAATCCAAAATGTTACCATGCTAATTCCTAGTACCAAAATAAAATAGCCGAGCATGGTTAAAGCTCCTATTCCTTGTTGACCAACTGTGGCGGCTATGGCACCAAATGCTGCTAGAGGGGAAACTCTTGATATTATGGCAATCATTTTGAAAAAGATATCATTTGTCATTTGCAAAAATTCAAGAATTTTCTCATTATTTTTTATTTGAATAATAGCAACTGAGAAAATAACAGCTAAGACAATTACGGCTAAAAGATTATCTCCAGCTAAGGTAGCAAATACATTTTCAGGAACCATGTTTGTAATAAATTCTGTAAATCCACCTTTGCTTTCACCCTTTGGCTTAAATTTAGAAACATCTACTCCTTGAAAAGTAGAAATATTAAATCCAACCCCTGGTTGGAAAAAAAGCATAAAACCAAACGTAATAACAACAGCAATTATGGACATAATCTCAAAATAAACAATTGTTTTAAAAGCAAGTTTACCTACTCCACCATGTTTACTATGAGAACAAACCCCTAAAATAATAGATACAAAAACAACAGGAGAAATGACCATTTTGATAAATCGTATAAAAATGGAGGCTATGATGCGAAGTTCTTCTCCAAATTTAGGAAAAAAAAGGCCGACAAGAATTCCTAAAATAACAGCAATAACAACTTGCAGAAAAAGATGAAATTTCAAAAAAGTAAGTATTTCTTTTAACCTACTATTCGATTTTGAATTATTTAATTTTTTATTATTAGGCATTGTTACCCCAAATTTGCTATGAAAAAATAATATATTATTATTATAGCAAAAAACGGAATATAAAGGGAAGTCTAGTAGGAATTATTTATATTATTGGTTTGGTTTTGATCTTAGGTTAATTTTGCCTAAGTTCAATTGAGCTTTTAAAAATATGTGGTTTTTCTTGACGAAGTTCTTCTATAAACCAATTTTCTGAAAGATGCGTGCCTGATGAAGCTCCTATTTTCATTTTGCGTGAAAGCAAAGCCCCCATTTTTTCGCCTACAGCTCGATAAGTCGTATATTTCCCACCATAAATTGAATACAAACCAGGCAGAGTTTCATCAATAACGGTTTCTCTTGATAGACCAGAAATACTTTTATCTAATTTTTTTAAATAAAATGGAGAGTGATAAGGATCGGTTACCCAGCTGTCTTCTATTTTTGTTACTTTTATTTTTTGATTTAGTGGCATGCAACGCACACCGCAAAAAATTTCTGAAATATTTTTTTCTGCATCCACTAAATTTAAAGTTTCAGATGCAGTAGCCATTAAATATTCTTTATCACTTTCAGGATAACGAATATGAGATGGTTCATTTGATAAAATAGACTCTGTTGTTCCATATAACCATTTTCCGTACCAGGGAATAAAAAAAACAATTCTTCCATCTAACTCTTGAATTAAAGTTGCCGCAGAGTTTGTAGCATCTCCATTTGGAACGGTTTCAGGATTAAAAACAATGTGAGTTCCTAAATTTAATAAACAGCTAATTTTAGGTGGGATTCCCCAATGTAACAAATTTTCATTACACCAGGCACCTGCGGCATTTACAATATATCTTGTAGTTAAAACTTCTTTTATATTATTTTTTTCTATAGTTACTTTATATCCATTTTCAATTTGAGTTACTTCAGTTACTTTAGAATTTTCACTATATGATGCACCTAGTTTAACAGCAGCTTCTGCGGCAATATTGGCAATCACATCATCTAACATTTGGGCATCGTAATATAAAAATGCACTTAACATTTCATTTTCTATTTTATTTTGATTTAAATAGGGAGCAAATTTCGCAATGTCTTCTTTGCTGATGCGACTTGCAGAAGGGAGTCCACCATCACCAGCGAGTAGATCATAAAAAAATAAACCAAGACGAACCATCCAAGGAGGTCTTTTATCGCCTTTAAAATTTGGAAGTACAAACGGAAGTGGTTTAACAATTCCTTTTAACAGATTTAATAAAAGAGCTCTTTCATGAAGAGCCTCATGGACAAGTCCCCATTGATTTAAATGTTCAAGATAACGAAGGCCACCATGAACAAGTTTTGTACTTCGACTTGAAGTGCCAGAAGCAATTTTATTTTTTTCTACTAAATGAACACCAGGAACTTTTCGCGAAGCAAGATCATGCAATAAACCCACTCCATGGATTCCCCCACCAACGATAAGCACATTCAAGTCCATTTTTAAAATCCTATAAAAGTGTTGCAGAACTACCTCTGAGTTTTATGGCTGTTGCCGCAAGATGTCTTGCTGCTTCACGAACTTCATCTTCTGAGTTTGTAAGGCCAAAACTGACTCTGAAACTAGATAAAGTATGTTCGAGATCGACACCCATGGCAACTAGAACATGGCTTGCTGTTGCTTGAAGAGTTTTGCAAGCGCTACCAACACTAGCGCAAATCGTTTTGCTTTCTTCAAGTAATTTCATAGCATTTACACCAGAAAAGTATAATGTAACAATACCAGGTACTTTATTAGTTTCATTTCCATAAAAATAAGTTTTAATATGTTTTTGAATTTCATTGCAAAAAACTTGCTCCATTTTTTTAAAATGTTTTATTCTTTGTTGAGATTCTTGAATTTGAAAAGAGCATGCTAAGGCAAAACCAACGATAGCAGCAGTGTTTGGTGTACTCGAGCGAAGGTTAAACTCGTGTCCACCACCAGTAAGCTGAGCTTCCATTCTTATTTTCGGTCTTCTTTTTTTAATGATTAAAGCAGCAGCGCCTTTTGGACCGTATATTTTTGAAGATGAAATTGTTGCGGTATCAAAATCAATATTATTTGCAATTGTAGATGTTCTTGCAAAACCTTGAGAAGCATCAACATGAAGTATTGTTTCTGCTTTAAAGCATAAATTTTTAATTTCATGCATTTTAGTTTGAAAAATTCCTGTTTCGTTATTTACATCCATGACACAAACGCAAATGGTATCTTTATTAATAATACGCTCTGCTTCTTTCATTATTATTTGGCCATTTTGATCAACGGGGAGTTCTTCTATTTGTATACCGAGAGTTCTTGAATAACTTTCAAATAATGAAATAGCTGTAGCAACAATACTGGAATGTTCTGTTGCACAGTAAACAATTTTATTTCGTTTTCGGTGAGGATTTTCAACGAGTCCTCTTAATAATAAATTGTTGCTTTCTGTTGCACTTGATGTGAAAATAACTTCATCAAATGTTACATTAAATAAGGAAGCGATATTCGTTCTTGCTACGCCAATCGCATATTCGGTTAATTCGCCCATGGGGTGAGTTCGATTGGCAGCATTCGCAAAATAACCAAGCATCCATGGAGACATTTCTTGGAAAACACGAATGTCTAGTGGTGTGCTTGAAGCAAAGTCAATATAAATGGTTTTTTCAGGTAATGAAACACCGCCAAAGGTAATGTTTGGAACATTATCTTTACTTGTATTCATTAAATTAGGAGGAAGCATGAAGTTATTCATAAAGTTATTTTTAGGCATAAATAAATTCCAAAAATTCAAAATATAACAAGATTTCGAATCTAGACCCAGTGACTCTATTTTGCAATCAACTTAATTTGCTTTTTTTATTTATTAAGAGTACTAGGGCATTTTGATATGCATTATCTTTTACCTATGTTCAAGGTTATAAAATGAATTATTTTGAGAAAATGCAGTTTTTAAAAGAAAATACTTTTCACTCCAAAAAATCTATTTTTAATAAACGTGATATTTTAATTTGTTTGTTAAGCGTAATTATTGGAATTTCAGTCGGCTATCTGGCACAAGCTTTAAAATTAATAATTAATTTAGTCACCAATTTTTTTTATTTTGGAAAATTTTCATTTGAATTCGCCTTGCCTGAAACAAATCAACTTGGTTATTATGCTTTTTTTATCCCTATAATAGGGGGGCTTATTGTCGGATTGATTGCCCGTTTTATCAATCCCTCTGTTTATGGTCACGGTATTCCTGAAACCATGGAAAAAGTATTAATAAATGAAAGTTTAATTCAAAAAAGAATGCTTTTTTTAAAACCAGCTTCTGCCGCGATTTCTGTTGGAACCGGCGGGCCTTTTGGTGAAGAAGGACCTATTATTGCAACAGGGGCAACTTTAGGATCTGCTTTTGGGCAGTTGATTAAAATGTCTTCTGAGGAAAGAAAAATTCTTCTCGCTTCTGGGGTTGCTGGTGCAGTTTCAGCAGCTTTTGGAAGCCCTTTTGGTGGAATTTTTTTAGCAATTGAGCTTATGTTATTTGAGTTTAAACCCCGCTCATTAGTTCCTGCTGCGTTATCTGTTATTGCTGCAGATTTTATTCGAATGAAATTTATTGGGGATAATTTGGCTTTTAGTATGAGTCAGGTTTCCTTGCCTACAGCTTCTATAGATATTATTTGTTACTTTATAATAGGGGTTTTTATTGGAATTATTTCTGTTGGAATTACTCATTCTGTTCATTTTTGTGAATCTTTATTTGAAAAATTACCAATTCATTGGATGTGGTGGCCTGCTCTAGGAGGGATTGGTGTCGGGGCTATAGGAGTTGTAGAACCAAAAATATTAGGAGCTGGTTACGAAACAATAACCTCAATTTTAAACGGAAAAATAATAGGGCATTTTGCTGCTTCTTTATTTATTTTAAAATTTTTAGCTTGGTTAATTGGGGTTAGTAGTAGAACAACAGCAGGAACATTAGCTCCTTTATTTATGATTGGAGCATGTTTAGGTGTTACTTTATCAGGATTGATTTCTTATCTATTTCCTTTTATACAATTAGACCCCAAAATTGCTGCAATGGTAGGCATGGCCTCTTTGTTTGCAGGGGTAACAAGAGCTTTTTTGGCTTCTGTCTTTATTACGCTTGAAGCAACCCATCAGTTTTGGGCTGCAATTCCTGTGTTAACAGGTTGTGTTGCAGCTTATTTAATTTCATTATTTTTAATGCAACATTCTATACTTACATATAGTTTAGTAAAAAAAGGAATTATTATTCCAAATGAACAAACTAATGTAACAAATAATGAACAACAAAAAACGGATAACAAGAAATAACAATTATTTAATTTTCAAAGGTTTCTTTTATGATATTTAATGCTATAGATTTTTCAGGGTCTTTTGCTTTTTGCATTAGTGGTGCTTCAATAGCAGCTGCAAGAAAAATGGATCTTTTTGGAATATTTGTTATGACTGTTATTGCAGGGTTTGGTGGTGGGTTTTTAAGAGATCTTATTTTAGGGAAAACACCTCCTACTGTTTTTAATACCCCAGCTTATTGGGTTATTGCATTGTTAGCTACATTTTTAGTTTTTGCAGTTAAGAAACAAAATCGTTACTTTGATAAAATTGTAATTGTATTTGATGCGTTAGGCCTAGCATTTTTTACTGTTGCAGGAATAAAAGTTGCTTTGGAATCTGGATTGTTAAATTATCAATGTATCCTTATGGGTGTAATAACAGCTTGTTTTGGTGGAGTTATTCGTGATGTCATCGTGAATCGTGTTCCTTATCTCTTTCAAAAAGAAATTTATGGAGCTTTTGCTGTAATTGGAGGAATTTTATATTTCCTGTTAAAAGATTATCTACCTACACTAGCGCTTGATCTTATTGTTATTTTATTTATTTTTATTTCTCGTATGATTTCTGTTTGGAAGAACTGGCATTTACCTAGGCCATGTGATGTCTCATTGCGAAATAAAAATCTTAAATTTACAAGAAAAAAGAACCTATTGTAAATGCATATTTTTATTACATTCATGATAATAATCGTTGTTATTTTGTAATAGTATAAAAATATTTCATAATTAATATCATTTTAGAATTAGTCTAAAAAATTCTTGCTATTTGATTTATATCTCTATACCATAATGTTCGAGGGTATTTATATGATTTTAAAGTTAAACAAAGAAAAAGTACATTGCTTAACTGTTCCTGAAATTGAAGAAAGACTTAAAAAATCAGGAGTCGCTGCGACGGCACAAAGAATTGCAATTTGTAAATTTGTTCTTTGCGAAGCAGACCATCCCACGGCAGAAGATATTAAAAACTGGACCGATGCCAATTTTCCAAAATTAAGTAGAGCAACTGTGTATAATACTCTTGATGTTCTTGTTCAGGCAGGAATGTTAAAAGAACTTAAATTACCTCATACAGGTAAAGTTGTTTATGATACGAATGTGGGAGATCACTACCATTTTCTTGATAATACTTCTGGAAAACTCTTTGATATTTCAAACGAAGAGTGTAAAGTTATTTTAAATTTACCTGAGGATATTTATATCGAGGAGGTTGATGTATTTCTTCGTGGGAAGGTTTCTTCTGTTTAAATCATAATATTTTAGCTATAGATTCACACTTTCATTTAAATTACTTAAATTCTTTAAAATTTACTTTAGAAAAAGCAATTCAAAAAAATGTTGTAACGGGAATAGTTGCTGGTGTTTGGAATGAAGATACCCTAGAAAATCTTTCTTATTCAATCGATCCTAATTTAAATTCAGTATTATGTTTTTTATCCAAAGAAATCGAAATAAAAAAATCTTTTGATTTAAATAAATTTTCATGTTTTTTGAGTCATGGACTTCATCCTATGTATGTTCATGAAAAGTGGTTATTGGAAAATGGAAAACAAAATAATGAAAAAATATCTCAAGATTTATTCGAATTTAATCAAATTTTATTCCAGAACAAAAATAAAATATGGGCCATAGGCGAAACCGGATTTGACTTATCAAACGATGTAAAAAATCATAAAAACTGTAAATCATTAACGAAACAGGACTTAATTGAATTACAAAATATCGCCTTTGAAAATTGTATTCATACTTCTATTAAATATAGCTTACCAGTAATATTGCATTTAAGAGCGCCTTGGAGTTTGTGCATTCAAAAAATAAAATGGGCAAAAAACCAAGGTGTAAAAAATATGATGATCCACTGTTATAGTGGTCCCGCTGAAGAGCTAAAAGTTTTATCTAAGCTTTCTATTTATTGTTCCTTTGGTGGTGTTCCCACTTGGCAAAAAGCAACTAAAAATAGAGAAGCTTTTCTAAAGTGTGATCCTTTATTCAGAATGTTGGAAACCGATTCTCCCGATTTACCACCTGAAATTCCTGGGGTTGGTAAATTAACAGAAAATGAGCCTGGAAACTTAATTGAAATTAGCAAAATATTAGCAGCTTATTTAAATAAAACAGATATAGAGTTAATTCAATCTTCTAATGAAAATGTATTTAGATTTTTAGGAATTCTTTGAAGATAATTCTTCCCATTTTTCATAACTCAAATCTAATTCTTTTTGTTTTTCTGCAATTTCTTTTGTTAAATCTTTTGTATTTGATAGGTTTTTCCCAGAAGCATATATTTCATCTAATTTTGCAGTTAAGTTTGGAATGATTTCTTCTAGTTTTGAAATTTTTGTTTCTAAATTTTCAAGCTCTTTTTGTTCTTTAAAACTTAATTTTATTTTTTTTGTTGCTTTATTTGATTCATTTTCTATTTCATTCGAAATTTTAATTTGTTCCTTTTTAGGAGCTTCATTTTCTTTAAATTTTTCCATTTCATTCAGTGCTTGATCGAGATCGGGAAGCATGAGCCATTGTCCCACTCGTGCATGATTTGTTTCTTTCTCACCTATATAGGTTAATAGACCTGTCGCAACTCTTTGAACAAAATAGCGATCGTGGCTTGTAAATAAGACACCACCCTGAAAATCCGATAAATTTCTTTCTAACACTTGAAGCGTGGGAATATCTAAATCATTTGTAGGTTCATCTAAAATAAGTAAGTTACCTTGTTCTAGCATGAGTTTTGCAATTAATAAACGAGCCTGCTCCCCTCCAGAAAGTTCTGAAACTTTTCTATTTGCATCAAATTTATAAAATAGAAAACGATCTAAATAACTCATAATATGAATAAATTTCCCACCAAAATGAACATATTCCCCTTCAGGAGCAATGCTTGTTCTGACGGTAGCATTATAATCTAATTTTTGTCTCTGTTGATCAAAATGAGAAATTTGCACTAAATCATGATATTTAATTTCACCTTTTAAGGGTTGCTCTGAGTTTGCAATGATTTTCATTAATGTGGATTTTCCACAACCATTAGGCCCTAATAATGCAATTCTCATTTTGGGTTTCACAATTAAATTTAAATTTTCAAAAATATAATGAGAATCTTTATCTTGTGCTGCAGGGTGTTTTATTGTTACTTTTGCTAAGTGAATGAGTTCTTGTTCACCTAAATTTCGTAACACAGGCATAATGGTATCTTCATTATTTCTTTGTTCATCTGTCATTTGTGCATTAAAACTTATTTCAGCATTTTTATTAAGAGAGGCTTTTTGCTCTTTTGCACTTAAGTTTTTATCAAGGGCGAGCGCTCTATCAATTCTTGATTTTTGTTTTGTTGTTCTTGCTTTTGCACCTGTTCTTAACCACGCAAGTTCTCTTCTCATTAAATTTGCCATTTTGGATCTTGTTTTTTCTTCCACTAAATTGGCTTCTAATTTTGCTTGGCTATAAGCTTCGTAGTTTCCTTCATATTGTTTTGATTCTCCTGCTTCAATTTCTAATATTTTATTTACTAAAGTATCAAGTAAAGCACGATCGTGAGAAATAATGGCAAATGCAATAGGTTCACTGGTTTCATTTTTATTTTTAAATCCAAATAAACTAGCTCCCTGTTCAACAACTTCTAATAATAATTCTTCTAGCCAATCTACAGTCTGAACGTCTAAATGGTTGGTAGGCTCATCCAATAATATCAATTGAGGATTTTTTAAAAGAGCTGTAATAATTTGCACTCTTTTTTGCTGCCCCCCAGATAAATTCACAAATTTATTTTGAGAAATTTCAGATAATTTACCTGCTTTAATTGCACTTTGAATGATATTTTCTGTGCCAGCACCAGAAATATGAATTAATTTATCTTGTAAAACAGAGAGCTTTTCGTTCCATTTTTCATCTAATGCGATATTTGGATTTTTCTCTGCAAGATGCGAATGCTCATGAATTTCATCTTCAAGGAGTTTTATTTGTAAATCGGTATCATATTCACTTGGGAGAGATTCTCTTAAAATTTGTTCCACTGTTTTTTCAGCATCAAATTGATACTTTTGGGTTAAAATAGCGATACGCAGGCCATTTCGAATAGAGATTGAGCCGGAATCCGTATTTTGAGTTCCTTCAATCAAACGGAATAAGGTAGACTTTCCTGCGCCGTTAGGTCCCACAATGCCCCATCTTTCCCCAGGATGAATCGTGAAGGAAAGGTTTTCAAATAATTTGGTTGAACCGTAACTAGTTGAAATATTATGGGTATTTAAATATGGGGCGCTTGACATAAAAAACTCCAAAAAAAGGCATAAAATGCTTCACAAAAGATATCCTGAACCAAATCCTAAAAAGAGAACAATTTGATATCTCTTAGTAGGGAAATTTTTATCTTATGTTGGTTTCAATGAATAGGGAAATTTTTACTGAAGCGCTTTTATATTTGTAACGATAAGCCCAATGGAGGGTGTTTTTATGCCTCTTGAGCAAAAAAGTTCAAATATTTGGTTAACAGAGCATTTATCTGCCGGTGAAATGTATCAATACCTCATTTCTAAAATTATCACTCAACAAAAAAGTGATTTTCAAGATATTTGTATTGTTGAATTAGAAAATAAAAGCAAAGCTCTTATTTTAAATAACAAATTACAGCCTACTACATTTGATGAACATATGTATTTTGAACCTTTTGTGCATATTCCTTTTGTTCATTTTAAAGAACCTGAATCTGTTTTAATTCTTGGTGCCGGTGAAGGGGCTATTGCAAGAGAAGTTTTAAAATGGAAATCCGTTAAAAAAATTATTATTGTAGAAAGAGATAAATTAATTGTAGATTCTTGTTCAAAATATTTACCCGAAATAAATAAAGGGTCTTTTAAAAATAATAAAGTTAAAATATTTTATAAAGATGCGAATTCTTTTATAAGCCAAGATGACAATAAATATGATGTTATTTTTTATAACTTAAAAGATCCCTTATTAGAAGAAAATAATAAAAGTAACTTTAATAAAAAATTTTTATTAGATTGCAAATCGCTTTTAAATAAAAATGGATTTATGTGCTTGCAAATGGGCGATTCTCCAATTAAAAAAAATGAATTATTTATTGAAAAAATTAAATTAATGAAATCTGTTTTTCGTTCAACAAAAATATATTCTTCTTGGATTCCTTCCATCTGTAAAAATCTTTCTTTTGTTTTAATAAACAAAGATAAATTGATTGAAAGTATTCCATATGATGATGTTGATATGATATTGCAAAGACAATTATTAGATGAATTGATTTTTGTGAATGCTAAAACTTTTATTGGATTAATGAATCCACCAAAATATATTCAAGAGTATGATGAAGTGGGTTGATTTTGAATTATAATCCCTTTTGATATTTAATCATTTTTGCTTGATCTTCTTCTTGTAAAGATTTTAATTTAAATACATATCTGTATAATAATGAAAACTTAAAACGCATGACAAGTTTAAATAAAAATTTTGAAATTTTCATTTTAGTGAATAAATGGATATCACTTCCAATTGTATAATAATTAAAGCCATATTTATTTGTAATAAATTCCATTGTTTTTTTGGAAAAAAATCCGATATGTTGACCATGTTCAAGTGCAAAATAATGCCACTCATTTGGTTTTGGTTTGTGCTCTGGTAATAATTCTGTACTAATTAATATATGACTAGATAAATTAAATAATATTTCTAATTCTTTAATTGGATCTTCTAAATGTTCCAATACTTCAAAAGCTGTAATTAAACCGTAATTTTTAATATTACTTTCTTCTGCTGAAAATGTTTTTGCAAATAAATTATTTGCATATTTATCTTGCCAATAAAAATTTAAACCTAAATTTCGCATTATTCTTACAAATAATCCATACCCACCAGCATAATCTAAAAATTGTTTTTCTTTTTTATAAAAGATGTGAATTAATGCATATGTAATAACCGGAGAGTCTTGAGTTCCGATTTACGAGGCCTATATCGGAATCTGTAATGGCCTCGCTATATGAAATTTCTAGCCAATTAGGATTATCTATAAATAAGTATTCACAATTATTGCATAAATAATAATCAGCTTTAAATTTTTGTGGCATTATATTTTCACTGGCAAAAAAAGAAGCATTTTTACAACAAATCTTACATTTCATTTAGAACTCTTTTTAAGAAAATTTAAATAAATTAAAGTTTTTAATATGATTTTCAATATTTATGACTAATCATATTTTCTTAAATGGTAATCTTAGATTTAGACTGCCATATTAATTATTTATTTATGTTTCCATAGTTTAGATATATAATCAAGTTTAAAAATAGAATGGAAAGGTGAACTTCATTCATAGTTTGGTCCAAATAAAATGGATGAAACGTTGAAAAGTGAGAATGGAGTATCGTGAAGTTTAAAAATATGAATTCTGAACTGGCTAAATATTTTAATTTTCTTAGATTTACTTCGAACTCATCCCCACCCAAAAATTTTGATTTCCACTTAATTTAATAGAATCCATTGTTATATTTAAAGCTTCCATGAATTGCAAATCATTTTCATCTATTAAAGATTTTATATTATATAAGTTTTCTTCATTTAGTTCCCTTGGGTTTTCCTGTTCTTCAATAATTTTATAATAATCTTTTGTAATAGGAAATAATTTATTTTTTTCAAGTTTTATCTTATTTATTTTAGCTAAATAGTCTTGAAATTTTTTGCTTCTGTTTATCCTATCTTGGCTTAAAAACTTTATTCTATTAATTAAAAAAGAGAGATCTTGAAGAGGCTTAAAACCTTTTGCTGGAAGAATGACATCTGTTGGTAAGGCAAAGTCTAATTGTTCTTCACCAATATCATAGGACTCTAAAATACTTGGAATAACAATGTTGGAAAGAACGCCTTGCTTTTGATTGCTTGTCCCTGCTGGGCGATAAAATTTACTTTGCGTTACTTTAATTGCGCCATCTGTTCTACGTCCTAAAGTACCAGGAATTTCTTGAACAATTTGCACAGTCGCTTTTCCATAAGTGCTTTTATCACCAACAATAATCCCTCTTCCATAATCTTGCATAGCGCCTACAAATATTTCAGAAGCAGATGCGCTATATCTGTTAATTAAAATAACCAAGGGACCTTTATATATCCAATTGGATTCATCTATACTCAGTCTTTTAATTGTTCCTGTTTTATCAACTGTTTGAACAGCTGTTCCATTCGGAATAAATAATCCTGTTAACTTCACGCTTTCAGGAAAATCCCCACCACCATTATTTCTTAAATCAATAAGCAATCCATTAATGCCTTCTTCTGCAAGTTTTCTTATTCCTCGTTCAACATCATAAGAAACACCTTTGCATTGAGAAAATATTTTTGTTTTGCATTTTAAATCGGTATAAAAAGTGGGTATTTTTATAATCCCAATTTTTCCATTGTTTGATTGATATATTTCTGTTTTTACTTCATCTTCTTTTAAATCAATTTCATCACGGGTAAGAACAATAGATAATTTTTCATTTGTATTTCCATTTTTTCTTAAGACGATGAGTTTTAAAGGGCTGCCTTTTTTTCCTCGAATTAAATGAACAGCTTGATCAACGTCTGTATCAATGAGATCTCGTAAACCTTGACCATTTCCTGAATCTACAGCAATGATTTTATCTTTTTCTTTTAAACGACCATCTTTTTGAGCAACACCGCCTGGAATGATAGCCCGAACAATAATGTAACCATCTTTTTCTTGAAGTTGTGCGCCAATTCCTTCTAATTTATTGCTTATATGAATAACAAAAGAATCATGATCCGTGGGAAGCATATGCGCGGAATGAGGATCCATGGCAAGAGCAAAGCTATTTAAAAAAATAGAATAAAGTTTATCATTATCTAACTCATAAAATTTTCTTTCTAAACGAACAAAGTTTTTTAATAACCTTTCTCGAACTTTGTTTTCATTTTCATCGGATTGTTTTGTGGATAAAAATTGTAATTTGATTCTTTTCTTGATTTTTTCATTAGCCTCTTCAGAACTTATTGGCCAGCCTTGTTTTGCTATATTTATATAATCTGTTTTATTAAAATCAAGTTCTTTTGTTAATATTGACTTCACTCTTTGCATTCTTTCATGAACTCTTTTTGTAAATATTTTATGAATTTCAAATAAAAAATCGCAATTATTTAATTTCATTTTTTTAGAGATATTTTTTTCATTATTTTCAAAATATTCTATATCCTGTTTTATAAAAAATACTTTATTTTGGTCTAAGTTTTCAAAAATTTTTTTAATTGTTCTTTGGGATAATTCGTCATTCATTTCATTATAATAAAAATGCAAATCAAGCATGGAATCTATTCGAGATTTTGATTCTTGGCAGTTTAAGAGAGGAGGGAATGTCCTTGCATTCTTTGAATTCTCTCCGTAAGCTGTTGTTGGAGATATCGATACTCCGCTTACAAGACTTAAAGCTATCGTGAGTAACAATGTTGCAAATAAACGCATATTGCATTCCCTATAATTTAAGCTGAAGCTAATTTCTTTATTTTCATTTTTTGCAATGTAATAGTCAATTTGTTTTTTTGTGAGTTTTTATGACGACATCCCGTAGATCAGGTGATAGCCTCCCAAAGAGGGCGCATTTACATAAAGTCTTTGATGAATATTTGAGTCAACTAGGGTTAAGGCAAACAAGGCAAAGGAAAATCATTCTAGATGCCGTCCTTTCCACTGGGCGCCATGTAGATGCAGAGACGATTTCAAATGAAGTTAAAAAAATAGATAGTTCTATTGGTTTAGCAACTGTTTATCGTACTCTTAAAATGATGACAGATTCTCAAATTCTTGTAGAGCGTCATTTTGGTGGGGATAGGGCTAGTTTTGAATTTGCAGATCAAGGTGATGAGCACCATGATCATCTTATTTGCAATCAATGCAACGATATTGTTGAATTCTATGACGAAGAATTAGAAAAACGCCAAGAGCTTGTTGCTAAAAATCTTGGGTTTGTTTTAAAATCGCATAAAATGGAACTTTTTGCTGATTGTGCGAACTCTGAAAATTGCAAACGTAAAAATTTAAAGTAGTGAATTGATCTTTATTCTTGCTGGTTCTATTTTCGCTGAGATATTTATAAGGATGCTTTGAGGTATATCAATACAGGTGTCCTCAAACAAAATACTTTAGGGAAAGAACAAAGATATGGATAAAAAGTCAAAAGCGAAGCTCATTTGGACAGTTACAAATAACGGTTGTGATAAATTAGGTGTTGAAAATATAGCAGCTGTTATTACCCAAAATCGCTTAGATGCTGTAAGAATGTCCTATTCTTCAAGCGCTTTGCCAAATATAATTAAACTTAGACTCGAAATAAGTAAACAATTAGCAAGTGAAGATGTTCAGCATAGTGAAGGGCAAGTTCCCTTTTTATTAAGTTTTATAGGTCGCCGTTCTATTTTGTCTTTACATGGTGCCCCAATTGAAGTCGCAGATGGCTCAGAAATAGATATTACATTTATTGTTGATTTTAATTTTTGTGCTTCTTTAAGACCTGTAACTTCAACGACAAAAAATGTTGAAATTATTGTTTCTAGTGAAGACCAACTTACAAATATCAAAGAAGGCTCAAAAATAAGTGTTTCTTATGGAGCAGTAGAGTTAAAAGTACTTGATGTGCCTAAAAACTTTAAATCTGGTATGACACTCCGCTGTTTTGTTGAAAATGGGGGAATGTTACTTTCAGGTGTAGATGTTCACTCTCCAAGTATGTCTCGTGATTTATTTCCTTTATTGCCTGAAGATGAAAGAACATTACAAACAGGGTTTTCTTCTTTAGCAGATTACGTTATTGTCGATGGAATTAAATCTGAAAATGAATTGCTTGCAATTAAATCTGGAATTTTAGGCGAAAACGCGCCTTATTCCGAAAGACACCCAAGTATTCCAATATCTAAAAGCATTCATGAAGTAGAAGCCATGTTGCCACCCCGTTTTTTATTAAAGGTAGATTCTAAACGCTCCCTTGATTTATTGCCAACATTAATGAGACATATTGATGGCGTATTTTTAAGTCGTTCTGAGCTTGGAATTGATGAGCATCCACATAATTTACCAATCATACAAAAAGAACTCATTGCCCGTTGCAATAAATTATCAAAAACGGTGATCGTCGCATCTGAGCTTATGCATTCCATGTATGTAAATGCCAATCCTACCCGAGCAGAAGTTTCGGATATGGCAAATGCCGCAGCAGATGGTGCCGATGCATTAGTTTTATCTCATGAAGTCACTGAAGGACCAAATGCATCTTTGGTTGCGCAAGTTACTTTAGAAACCCTTGTGAACAGTGAAGCTTGGTTTGAAAAAAAATGGCATCCTTTTGAAATGAATGAAATTCCAAGTGATGATGATGCTGTTACTTATGGAGCAATTCGTATTGCTCAACAAGCGAATGTAAAAGCAATCGTTTGTTTTACAGAAGGTGGTTATACTGCCATGAAATTATCTTCTATGAGAACACCAACTGAAATTATTGCAATTACATGTAATAAAAAGATTATGAGACAAATGAATTTGTTAAGATCTGTGTCCGCAGTTGTTCTTGAATCTAGAAGTCAAGTAGAAAGAATTCTTTCAGAAATTAAAGAAATATTAGTAAAAAGTTTCAACTTTAAAAAAGGTGAAAAATTTGTCTTTGTTTCTTTAACCGCTTCTAGTGTTTCGGAAAGAAATTCAAACTTATTTACCGTACAGGAAATTGATTAACGAATGGATCCAAATATTTTATTTATTGTGAATCCAAAATCAAGATCAGGTGAAGCTATTAAAATTTGGGAGAAAAAAATACTCCCCCAAGTTTTAATGTTTTTTCCTGATGCAAATTGGGTTTTTACAACTCGTCAATATGAAGCCTCTTTACTAGCATAATAGAAAAAAAAAAGAGGTTATGATATTGTTGTTGCGGTTGGTGGCGATGGAACAATAAATGAAATTGTGAATGGTTTATTAGGAAATCAACTTTTAAATTCAAATCCTTCAAACTTTCCAGAAATATTTGGAAGCCCTTTAAAATTAAATAACTTAACAGATAATAATTCAACTCCTTCTTTAGCATTTATTCCGCTTGGAACAGGTAGTGATTTTATTAAATCTATTGGTATTCCTAAAAATATTAATAAAGCATTAACTATTATAAAACAAAGAAAATCGATAATAACAGATGTTGGTTATATTGAATTTCAAAATGAAAGTTTTCATCCTCGTTACTTTATTAATATTGCAGGATGCGGTGCAAATGGTGAGACCGTAAAAAGATTGAATGAGTCAGATAAAAAATTCGGAAAAAGAGGTGCATTTTTAATTGCGGCAATTAAAACCTTATTAAAGAATCAATCCTTTCCTGTTCAAATTTCTTTTGACAATGAATCTTACATTCCTTTCGATCTGCGTGTTCTATTCATTTGCAATGGTCAATATTGTGGAGGAGGAATGAGAATTTCTAGGGATGCTTCTTTAAATAATGGAAAATTTAAAGTTGTTCAAATTCGTAAAATGAATAAAATAAAATCGATATTTTTACTTAACCGATTATATTCTGGAAATTATAAAGGTCTAGAAAATGATATAATCGAAAGAGAAGCGACTACAATTAAAATAAAATCCCTAGAAAATGCAATTGTTCCGGCGGAATCTGATGGTGAAATGCCAGGATATTTGCCAGCCTCCTTTTCTATTAAACCAAATAAATTATCAATAATTGCAAAAATATAAATTTATTCTTTTGTTTTTCCCATAAGTCCTTTAAGGCGTTTGTCTTCTATCCGTTTTAATTTTGAATGGACGGAATCTTCTAAATTTATATTTCTTGAATTGCAATAATTCACGAGAGCAATAAAAACGTCTGCGGCTTCATCGGAAAGTTTATCCATTTCTATTTCTTTTGTGGGATCGCGCCATATTTTTTTTTCTAAATTAGCCAATTCTCCGCATTCACCACAAAGCTCTAATGAAAAAAAGCTTGAACTCCGTTTTTCAAAGGCATTATTTTGATATAAATCAAATTCTTTTTGAATTGTATTGAGGCCATTTGCAGAAGGTTCTTTTAGTCTGTTTGTCATTTTGTTTCCTTTATAAGCGTGACAATTCTTATCAAACTACTACATTTTTTCCTACTATTGAATTTTTTTTTTTGAAAAGTATGACGATACGTTTTGTGAAATTTGGCAAAATAATTTGCTAATAAATTGAAAGTTTAAGGAATGTTTTCATTTTTGAAAAATATTTCTGCAAAAAATAGAGTATGGGCATTAATGGTATTGCTGCTACTTGCATGCTGTGTTTTAAGTTTTTACCTTATCTACATTGATGGTATTAAAGACAAATTTTTAATGATATCATATTCTTCTTTATTATTAATTACATTTTTATCCATTATTTTAACCAGAATTCTTATATCTAAGTTTGTGAAAAGTATAAGTGAATATTTTTTTTATATTTCAGAAAACTGTTCTAATGGAGATAATTCCTTAAAAAATATAAAGGATAACTTAAGTGGATTTATTTCAACAACAGGAAGCGAGTTAGATGAGTTAACAGAAAGTTCAAAGTTAATGCAAGATATTATTTCTATGTTAATTGAGACAACTAAAAATTCAGAAGTTTGTAAAGAACTTTCAGATAAGGTAACTAGAGACGTTAATGAAGGCAACGAAATAATGCAAAAAATGGTTGATTCTATTTTAACAATTGAAAAAACAAAAGATGGATTGGTTGAAATATCGAGTCTCATTAAACAAATTAGCAATGATACATCTACAATACATACAATTGTTTCTACAACAGAATTATTATCCTTAAATGCTTCTATAGAAGCTGCAAAAGCAGGGCAAACAGGAAAAGGTTTTTCCGTAGTTGCTGAAGAAGTTGGTAATTTAGCAAAACATAGTGGAAGTGAAGCAAATGAAATTGAAAATATTGTTATAGAGAGTCAAAAGCAAATTCAAATTATCATTGAAGCAAATCAATCTAGAGTAGAAGTTGGAAAAGTTTCGAGTAATAATGCTTTGGCTGTTTTTAGTGCGATCAAAGCAGAAATGTTTGGTATTTCAAGTCATTCCGAAAATATTCGTGTTGCTACTTGGGAACAAAAATTAAGTATCGATCAAATTAGTTCAGCTAATTTTGAAATGCGGAATATTCTGAAAAAAAATATTTCAGATACCGTAAATTTATTAAAAATATATGATATAAATTTAAAAAATTTTGAAAATATAAAAGAAGTTGCCTATGTATTAAATGAGTATTGGTCTGGAGAAAGAAAAAATGGATAAAGAGGAATATTCTAAAAAAAAATCTTTTTCTGGTTTGAAGTTTAAAATTTTAATTTCGCTATTTATTACTAACTTAATCATTTTTTCATTTACTATCATTATTATTTTTTTATTTGGTTCAGGCATGAAGAATATAATAAATTATTTGATAATTATGTCTGCTCCATTGTTTTTTATGGAATATATTATGTATTATTATATTCTCAAAATTCAAAAAAAATCTTTTATGGTTGGAATTTTATTTCAAAACTATATTGAAAAAAGTCAAAGTACCATCAATGAATTTATTTATCCAAAAAAAAATATTGAAAACTCATTTAGCAAACAATTTGACTTTACTTCGCAAACATCGGATACAATCAATCAAATATTGCAAATGATTTCAAAAACAATTCAAGAAATTAATGATTGCAAAACCATCACAATTAGTGCTGAAAATCGTTTAAAAGAAGCCGCTTCTATTATGGAAAAATTAGGGCAATCTATTGAAGTTATTAAAAGTGCAACTGGTGATATGGATAAAATGTTACAAATTATCAATCAAATTACTTTAAAATCTATTGTAATCACAGATATCGTAGCAAAAACAGAATTGCTAGCGATGAATGCTTCTATAGAAGCTGCAAGGGCAGGTGATCATGGAAAAGGATTTTCTGTTGTTTCTGAAGAAGTAGAAACGCTTGCCCGTACCAGCGGAAAATCAGCAAAACAAATAAAAGATTTATTAAATGAAAGCTCTATTAAAGTGAACCAAATAATAAGAACAATGAATGAAAGAATTAAAGAAGGAGAAGTTGTCAGTAAAAAAGCTCACGATGCCTTTCAGAGAATATCGGAAGGTGTTGATCAATTAAAGGAACAAATACAAATTATTTCTGAAGGTACAGATATGCAAAAAGGCCATATAAAAAATGTGGAAGATACTATTCTTAAAGTTCTAAACGATACGAATCAAAATAAAAGTCTTATTGAAAGTGGTAATATATTAATTGATAAATTAATTGAAATAAACGAGAAATTAATCGAATCTTCAGTCGATTCACAAAAAGCCTTTTCCGGACAAGATGGTGTTACTTTTATGGAAAAAAATAAAGGAAACGAAGTAAGACGTGCCTTAAAAAGTATGGGTTTTTGATAAAGATTATCTTAAATATTTTAATAAAAATTCATATTAATTTTATTTTGAAATTAATATGAATTTTAAATATAAAATAGATTATATATAAAGCTTTAAATTAAAAAGAAGCTTCTTTTTTATCTTTTACTTCAACAAGTGGAATGTCTTCAGCAGACTCCATAGTTTCAACAATCTTTATTTTAAAACCTTCTTCTAATTCAAAGCTTTCTTCCATTAGGGAAAGAATTTTTTCGGAAGCTTGTTTACTTACCTTTGCTGCATTATCGTCATAACAAGATACGATTTCAATTTGAGAACCTTCAGGAGAAACGCACATTAAAGTATATTTTTTTCTCACAACACCAGCATAAAAGTTAGACATAAATACTCCTTTATTTATAAAAAATAAAATGAAAATAGTTTTCTTTATTTTTTCTTTTTTCTAAAAAAACTACCACTTTTTTTAGTGGAGGAACTATTATCATTCCCCCCAGAAAAAAACCCTTTCTTTTTAGGTTTTGTTTCTGAATCTGCAGTTGTAGTTGAATTTCCTGATTTTGAAAAGAAGCCTTTTTTAGGAGGTTGCTTATATTGGGATTCGTATTTTTTATTCATTTCATCTGGAGTTTTTCCAGAAACCCCACCCGTTACTAAACCACCTTGACCCGTAGATGCCGCTGGTGGCGGCAAATAATATGCTGGTGGTGCATATCTTGGTTGCATTGCATTTGATACCGCATTTCCGACAAGTGCTCCCATTAAAAAAGGAGCCCAAGAACTTCCTTGTGAAGAATTATTAGCAGAGCTTCCATTCGAATTTGCTGAATTTCCTGAAGCGGCTGCTAATTCAATTTTATATCCTTGAGTCATTTCTAAAACAGGATTGCATTTTCCATCACTTTTATTGAAATTTAATTTAGCAGATTCTCCTGTACTACCTTGTGGTGTAGGAATTTGTGCCATTTGCAAATTTTCAACTGTTAAAGGATTAGGCAAAGATTTAGGATCAGAAGAGGAACCGTGAAAAATAAGATATTTTCCTTGAGATTCGTTAAAAGACACTTTAAAAACGGAAACAGCTGCCACAGGACATGAAGCAGCAGATAATACCTGTTGATTTGTTGGTGTTGAGTTTTCAAAACAGCTTGTCGTTAAAAGTGCAGCTAAAGTTAAGATTGGAATAAATTTAATCATTTTTAGACCCTTTTTAATAAATTGGTATCACAAAATTTTTACGAGCAGAGTATTTGAATAGTATCTGCCTAGGAGTTATATTAATACCTTGATCATTTAAAAAATGAAATGGTTTTTAAAACTTAATTTCTTAGTTGGTCAATCTTGGCTATAAAAATGTTTATTAAATAGTTAGAAAGAGCTTATGAAACAAATAATTTATTTTAGAATTTTAGAGATTATAAGGAAATTGAAGTATAGTAAATTCATATGTTTCATAGTTGCTATCCTAATTTCTTTATTGATACTAAAAAATCAATTAAATTGGTTAGAAAATAATTGTACTAATTCTCGCTATTCACCTTCATGTGATATGAAAACCATGAGAATTTATTTTATTCCAATAATCTCATTTTTTATGTTCTATGTTTTTTTATTTCTTGATAAAATTTATTTTATTTTTAAAAAAAAATTTGAAAAATTGGAGCAATTACCTGATAAGCCTGTTTTTATAATTTCTGCAGTTATTTCTACTCTTCTTGCAGTATTAATATTTTATATCCGTTTTTCTTTTTTAATTCTGAATCCAAAAGAAACATTGTGGCTAAATAGTTCGGATTGGCTTCAAAATTATTTAGGTGGTTATGTTTTTCAAAGTATTCCTTGGCAATTTCCTTTTGGTGTTAACAATTTACTCAATTACCCAATCGGCACTTCTATGGGATATAGTGACTCAATACCAATACTTGCTTTTCTTTTTAAGATATTAAAACCTATTTGGAATCCGGAGTATCAATATTTAGGTCTTTGGCTATTTATTTGTTATATATTACAGGGTTTTTTCTCTGCTCTTTTATTAAAAAAATGGAATATGCACATTATTTTAAAAATAATGTGTTCTTTTTTCTTGTTTTTGTCACCTGTTCTTCTCAATCGTTTTGGTCATATTACTTTAAATTGTCATTGGATTATATTAGCTATTTTTTGTATTTTTCTTTCTAGAATTTCTTCAAATATAAAATTGTTTTATTTAACTTTAATTTTATTATTTTCTGTTTGGATTCATCCTTATATTACATTAATGGTTATTGTATTTTATTTTATGTTTTTATTAAATATGATATTTTTAAAAGAGATTTATTTAAAATATGCATTCATGAATATAATTGGAGTTTGTTTTTTTACTTATTTTTCATGGTATTTAATAGGGTATTTTCACATAAAAGGGATTTATGATTCTGGGTTTGGGATTTATTCATCAAATTTAAATTCGTTTTTTAATCCTCTAACTACAAATGCCTCTCAATTTATAAATCCATTATTTACTCCTTCAGATAAATTTGAAGGGTTTGGTTATTTAGGTTTAGGCATATTAATTTTAACAATTCCGTTATTTTTTCAAAGAAATTATAATATTAAGCAATTTTTTGATAAAAAATATTTTTATTTAAATTTTTCTGTTTTTCTCTTATTTTTATTTTCTTTATTACCAATAATAAAATTTTTCGATTTTACAATATTTGCTATTAAATTTCCTGAATTTATTTTAAATATTTTTGGAACATTTCGATCTAATGGTCGCTATATTTGGCCAATGTGTTATTTAATTGTTTTGTATGTATTGTTGAAATGGGTTCTAAGTAATCGAAGTCTTAGTAAAAAAATAATAATATTATCTATTCTTCTCTTCATTCAATTATGGGATATATATCCTTTATATAAAAGAATTCTATTTCAATCTGGCAATATTTCTTATGATGAAGACAGTATTAAAAATTGGGTTACATTCGTTGGAAATAAAAAGAATATCGTTTTTTATCCTACCTCCGCAGATATTGCATATAAAGAATTTTGGTATTTATCCGCTAAATATGGATATACAACAAATGTTGGTTATTTTAGTAGAAATGACGATATCTTTTTGAAAAAAAATGAACAAATTATTTTAAAAATAATTTCAGATGGAAATTTTGATAAGAACAGTGTTTATTATGTTTTAAAAGGTCAAAAATATTTATTTAAAAATATTGAAGATAATAAAAATTTTACATGTCAAGAGATAGGTTCGTATTATGCTTGTAAATTAGTAGATGATTAATATTTTATAAATTTATTTTTTCTTTAATAACATATAAAGGTCTTCTTTTTGTTTCAAGGTATGTTCTTCCTAAGTATTCACCTAAAATGCCTAAAAACATGAGTTGAATTCCACCCATAAATAAAATAGCAACTATTAAAGTTAAAAAGCCTTGAATTTTATCACCAATTATAAAAAATTTTGCTAAATAGAAAATTGATATTAAAAATGCAAGAAAAGAAATTGAAAATCCAACATATGTGGCAACTTTTAATGGGATATTTGTAAATGATGTTATCCCTTCCAATGCAAAGTTCCATAATTTAAAATAGTTGAATTTTGTTTTTCCAGCGATCCTTTTGTTTCTTTTGTAATAAAAACCAATTTGTTTAAAACCAATCCAAGAAAAAAGTCCTTTCATAAAACGCTGTGTTTCTGGAAGTTCTCTTAATGCTAAAATGACTTGTTTTTTCATTACTCGAAAATCACCAGTATTTCTAGGAATATCTATATGAGACATTTTATCAATTAATTTATAAAATAAATAGGATGTAGATCTTTTAACAAAGGATTCCCCCGCTCTTTCAAGTCGAACTCCATAGACAACATCACAATTATTTTTTTCTAATGTTTCAATCATGCTTGGAATGATTTCGGGAGGGTCTTGTAAGTCGCAATCAATTTGAACTACATAATTGCCATTTGTATAATTTATTCCAGCACTCATGGCGGCTTCTTTACCAAAATTTCGGGATAAAAAAATGCATTTAATTCTATTGTCTTGTTGAGATAATTCTTTAAGAATTTGAACACTATTATCCGAGCTTCCATCATCAATAAAAATAATTTCTATGCTATTTTTATAAATTTCAAGTTTTTTATTAATTTCATGATAACAAGTTTTAATCGTTTCATTCTCATTAAAAACAGGAATAATAATGCTTAAATAAATTTCTTCATTTACATTAGACAATTTTTTCTCCATTTATCTAATTCTAATAAAACAAAAATTTCTTAAGAAATAAATTAAGAGATTTTTGTTTTACAATTGGTTCTTACTTTTATAAACTTTAGTAATTTTGATTTTAAGAAAACAATTCAAAAATATTCTCGGTATTAAATGCTATCTAAAGCTATTTTTCTAACTTCTAAATAAGCTGTATGAGCAGCTTTTAATGCCGCTTTTTCATCGGAAGAAAGATCAATTTCAAATACTTTTTCTGCACCTTTGTTTGTTAACTTAACAGGAACGCAGAGACAAGCGCCTTCTGAAATTTCATATTCGCCTTTTAATTCAACGGAACAAGGTAAAATACGTCCTTGATTTAATACAATACTTTCAACCATTGCTGTAACGCCAAAACCTGGAGCAACCCAAGCAGAAGTTCCAATAAGCTCTGTTAATTCAGCGCCCCCACGTTTTGTTCTGCTAACAACATCTGCAATTTGTTCTGCATTTAATAATTTATTTAAAGGAACGCCACCTACAGTAGCTGTGCTAATTACAGGAACCATATCTTTATCTGTATGGGCACCAATCACAATAGCAGATACATCTTTAATATGAACATTTAGAGCGCGTGCAATATTGCTGCGAAAACGAGAGGAGTCTAAAACCCCAGACATACCAATGACGCGTTCACGTGGAAAACTTGTTACTTTTTGAGCAACGGTTAACATTGCGTCTAGTGGATTTGAAACAAGAATTAAAACGCAATTTGGAGCATATTTTTTAATGTTTTCACAAACTGTCTTTACAATTCCTGCATTAATTCCAACAAGCTCTTCGCGAGTTTGCCCTGGTTTACGTGGAACTCCAGCTGTAACAACAACAACGTCGGAATCTTGCATAAGTGAGGAGTCGTCTGTAGAGGTAAAACTTGCATTAAAACCAGCAAAAGCTCCACCTTGAGCAAGATCAAGTGCACGACCTTGCGCTACATTTGGCTTAAGATCAATTAATACCAAATCACCTAATTCTTTTTGAGCACACCATTGAACAACAGATGCGCCCACATTTCCGCCAGCTCCAACAACAGTAATTTTAGGTCTTTTCAACATTTTAAAGCTCCTCAATAAAGAAACAGATAATGAAACAAAATATACTCGAAAAGAATAATGCTCGTTTTTTTTGTTTAAAACAAGTTACTCGGTTTTCTTTTAGCTTTTTTTAACTGCTTTGAAAAGTCGGGTAGCTCCTCCAAGCCATAAGGTTTGTTCAATTTCAATAAAACCAATATTTGAAAGAATTTGTTTAAATTCATTTCCAGAAGGCATTGTAGAAACACTTTTTGGGAGATATTCATACGCAGATTTATCTGATATGAATCCACCAATTTTGGGAAGAACTTTTTTAAAATAAATATCAAAAACTTTTGCAAAAAAAGTGCTTTCAGATGGAAAAAACTCCAAAACAAAAAGAGTGCCCCCTTTTTTTAATATCCTATGAAACTCTTGAAGTGCAGCTTCTCTATTGTCTACATTTCGCAAACCAAATGAAATTGTAATACAATCAGCAGAGTTATTTTCAACTGGAATTTGTTCCGCTGAAGCTTGAATAAATTGAATATCATATTGTTTTAATTTAGTTCTAATTTTTGCTTGACTAAGCATTCCTTCAGAAATATCAAAGCCAATTAAATTAGAATAATCTTTTCTCTTTCTTTTTGTATTTAATAAAACATCACCAGTGCCACAAGCAATGTCATAAAGTGTTCCATGTTTCGAATTTATCGTTGGCATGGAGCGAATCATTTTGTTGCGCCATCTTGTGTCTTGTCCTGCGGATAAAAGTCTATTTAATAAATCATAACGTTTCGATATTTTATCAAACATATTTTGAATTTGTATTGATTTTTCACTTAAAATCATTTGTTTATTTGAACTATCATTTAGAGACATGAATTACCCCAAATTAGGATTATTATTTAATTCAGAAAAAATAAAGTTTTCGTTTATGATTCCCATAGGACAAAAACCATCAATAAATTTATTTTTAGCAGATTTTAAAAGTAAATTCTGTCCTGCAATACTAAAAGTGATACATTGAGATATCTCTCCTATTGCTAAATTCATTGCTCCTAAAGCTTCTCTAAAAATACGTCCTGTTTCCGAACCCGGAATAACACCTTCTCCGACTTCGTTAGAAACTACAAGTATAGGACACTTGAAATTCCAAAGTTGTTTTATAAAATGCTGAAATTCCATTTCGAGATGTTTTAAAAGCTGAATCTGTGTATAATTTTGAACACTTTTAGATATTTGCCATCCCATCCAAAGTGTTAAACAATCAATTAGGACAACATCCATCTTTTTTTCGTCGCTCAATTTAATGACTTCTTCAATTTCAATTGGATATTCAATTGTGAACCAATGATGGGGTCTTCGTTCGCGGTGTTTTTTAATTCTTAATTCCCATTCTGGTGAGTTTTCAATTTGTCCGCCAGTTGCATAAAATAAAACATTTTCCCATTTTTTTGCACAATTTTCCGCAAAAATACTTTTACCCGATTGTCCTCCACCTAAAAATAAAGATACTTTTAAATTCTTATTAGATTCCATTGTCATTTTAAATCCTTTTAGTAGAAAGAAATTGAATAATAGATTCTCCAAAATTTGCAATTGCTTCATAGGAAATAATATCGGGTGTATCTTTTTTTGTATGCCATTCCTCAACATTTTTCCAGTCTATGATATGCAGCAAAGGAATATTTAAAGATAAAAAAGGAGTATGATCATCTTCCATTAAAAAATTTGCTTCATTTATTTTTATTTTATTTGCAGACTGAATAAATGATTTTGAGTAATCACTATGAGAACCTTTTGTAATTAATAGCTCTTGATTTTTATGACCAATCATATCAATAATTAAAATTAAATTAATAGGTTTTTTTTCAAAAATATATTTCCCGTTTTTATTTTTTGTTAATTTATTCGAAAAATCTCTTGATCCATAAGTATTATCTTGTAATTTAAGTGTATTTTCTCCATCGATCCAATTTGGCAGGACGGACTCTTCTCCATCAAAAAAAATAAAATTGATATTACATGATCCAAGCATATTTTCTTTAAATTTTGTTTTCTTTAAAACTCTTGCTAATTCCATCATTAAAATAGTAGAAGAACCGCCGTCATTTGCTCCAACAAATTTAAAATCTTTAAAATATTTTGTATCGTAATGCCCACCTATAAGGACACTACAATCGGATTTTCCTTTTAAGGTAGAAACGATATTATAACCTGTTACTTCTTTTGTTAAAAAAGCATCTTTTTGTAAACCCCCAAATTGGGGAGAGTCTGTATTTGGGATTGTTGCTTTAAATTTAATCTCACTTGTTAGCAATCCAAATTGATTTAACGTTTGCTTAAGATCCGCTGCTAATTTAGATTGGTTTTTAGAACCCATGGGGTGGGGTTCTGCAGTAAACCATTCCATTGATTTTTTTAAATTTTCTATTGAAAATTGAGGAGAATTTTGAAATGACAAAGTTGTGGCTGCTGAATTAAATATTGTAAAAAGCCCTATTAATATCGTTGTCCAAATAAATAAGGTTGGTTTCACTATGCATTTACTCCTTTGCAATGATGATGGGTATAAAGCAAAAGGCATTCAGGTTTTGGCTAATTACCTGAGTTCACTTGGGCATAAAATAACAGTTGTCGCTCCAAATGGCGAACGAAGTGCTCAATCTCACGCAATGACTTTTTATCAGCCCGTTTGTGTAACGCAAGTCTCTGAAAATGTTTATGCTGTTGATGGATCTCCTGCGGATTGTGCCGCCATTGCACTCAGTCATATTTTAAAAACAGATCCTCCCGACTTTGTTATTTCTGGAATTAACCATGGATTGAATGTGGGAATTGACGTGAATTATAGTGGAACAGTTGGGGCTGCGACAGAAGCTGCTCTAATGGGTTTTCGTGCGATTGCTGTTTCTGCCGATACGGACAGCCTAAAACCAGATTCCTTAGAAAGTCTTTTTACACAAGCAGCTCACATTGTAGATCAAGTTATTTCAAATTCGAGTTCATTGGATTGGCCTAATTTAGAGATATTAAATATAAATGTACCTCAAAAAGCAAAAAATATTGCTTTTGCCGAATGTGGTGGGGAATCTCTTTATGTTCCTCATATTGAAGAACTGATTCCAAGACAGAAAAAAAATACTAAAATTTATTTAATAGGTGGTTTAGCAAGATTCGAACCACAAGATATGTCGCAGGATGTCTCTTTAATTACTACAAATCATGTTACGTTAAGTTTTGTAAGAACGAAACAAAGTAGTTCTGGGCGTAATAAAAATTTAGAAAAGATAATTGGTTCAATAAAATTATGAATATGGAAAATAATTGGGCACGTGATTTATCAAAAGGTATTATTGATTTAGAAACTTTAAATAAACATGACCTCATAGATATAAATCAATTAGACCAATTAAAACTAGTTAAAGATAATTTTGATATCCGTGTGCCAAATTTATTTTTAAATGAAATTAAAAATAACAATAAAGAATTAGCAAAACAATTTATACCTTCAACAAACGAACTTCTTTTTTTTCCTGAAGAGCTTGAGGATCCAATAGGAGATGAAAGGTGGACTCCCGTTAAAGGAATTACACATCGTTATCCGGATCGTGTTTTATTAAAAGTAACATATATGTGTGCTTCTTATTGTCGTTTTTGTTTTAGAAGATATAAAGTTTCTAATTCTGAAAATAATTTGACACATGAAAACTTTGAAGAAGCAATCAAGTATATTAAATCAAACTCAAATATTTGGGAGGTTATTTTAACAGGTGGTGATCCTTTAACTTTAACAGATAAAGCATTAAATAATTTATTTGAACAGCTAAAAGAAATTTCACATTTAAAAGTGATTCGAATTCATACTCGAATTCCTTCTGTTTTGCCTTCAAGAGTTACTCAAAATTTAATTGATCTTTTAAAAAATACAAATAAAAGTATTTGGATTGCAGCACATATAAATAGTGTGAGTGAATTTACAAAGGAATGTAAAAATGCAATATCTTTGTTGGTTCAAAATGGAATTCCTGTTTTACTTCAATCGGTTATTTTAAAAGATATTAATGATACAGAAGAGAAATTAGTATCTTTATTAAAGACTGCGGTAGAAAATAACATAAAACCATATTATATTCATTACCCAGATCTTGCTAAAGGCACAGAACATTTTCGTATTCCTTTAAAACAAGCAATTCATTTATTAAAAAGTTTACGAGGAAAAATTTCTGGATTATGCATTCCTGAATTCATTATTGATATCCCTGGTGGAAACGGAAAAATAGTTGTAAATCCAAATACCGCAATTGAGCTTGAAAATAATCAATGGAAATTTGAAAGTCCATTAAATGGTTCGCAAATTATTGTAAAATATCCTTAGCGGAGAAATATTTAATGAGTTTATTAAAAAATTTATTTACTGATTCTGAAATTTCATTAAATGGCAAATTAGCGTTAGTCACTGGCGCAAGTTCAGGGATTGGGCTTGCAACGGCAGCCTGGCTAGCTCGCGAAGGTGTAAATTTAATATTATTAGCAAGAAGAAAGGAAAGACTTGAATTATTAAAAAATGAAATTTTAACACAATTTCCTCATGTCCAAGTTAATATTGTTGTAGCTGATATCTGTGATAAAAATATCACTTCTATTTTAGAAAAAAATAATGCTCTTAATGTTGATATTTTAATTAATAATGCTGGACTTGCGAGTGGAAAAGATCCTGTAACAGACATTAAAGAAGAAGATATTACAAGCATGATAGAAACAAATGTTACTTCTTTAGTTAGGGTTACAGCAGCAGTTTCTAAAAAAATGGTAACAAAAGGGTCGGGGCATATTATTAATTTAGGAAGTATTGCTGGTCACTATACTTACGAAGGTGGTTCTGTTTATTGTGCTTCTAAATTTGCTGTTCGTGCTTTTTCTGAATCTCTACGTCAAGAATTGCATGATAAAAATGTAAGAGTTTCTTTAATATCTCCAGGAATGGTTAAAACCGATTTTAGTCTTGTTCGTTTTAAAGGAAATGAAAAATTAGCAGATAGCATTTATCAAGGTGTTGATTGCCTTACCGCAGCAGATATTTCAAGGCTCATTATCAAGACTTTAAAAGAACCAAGTCATGTAAACTGGAATGAAGTGGTTATATTACCTACGGTTCAATGCCCAGTGAGTTATAAAGTAAAACGTACTTAGAAATGACTTTTTTAAGTTATTAAAATAATTAGAATAAATTTTAAAAATAAAATATAAATTAAATTAAATTTATACCTGCCGATATTCAATTGAATGCTTTTTGAAGATTTTATCTTTATTTAAAGAGGCAAAATGAAACTTAATAATAAATTTATCAAATATTTATTCCTATTTTTGTGTTTCCAATTTAATAATGCTCAATCACAAACATATAGAGTTGGTGTTGAAAATTTAAATTATGCTCCATATTATTATGTAGATTCTTCTGGTTTCTATAAAGGATTTGCAAACGATATATTTGAATTATTTATGCAAAAAACAGGAGTTAAATTTAAATTTTTACCAATGCCAATTTTTCGTCTTTATAAAGAATTTATTGATGGAAATATTGATTTTAAATTTCCGGACTCTGTTAATTGGCAATCGGAAATGAAGAAAAATAAAAATATTATTTATTCAGATGATGTTATTACTTATATTGATGGTATTGTGATGAAAAATGAAAATAAAAACATGACTATTTCTGAAATTAAAACAATCGGAACAATTCGAGGTTTTGAACTAAAAGAATATAAAAATAAAAATAAAAACATTAAATTTTTAGAGAGTAATAATATTTCTGAGTTAATAGATGATTTATATAAGGAAAAAATAGATGCAGTTTATTTTAATGTAGCAGTTGCTTTACATGTTGTAAATAATAATGTTCTATTTAAAAACAAATTTTTGTTTCGTAAAGATTTGCCTTATGTATTAGATCATTACAAAATATCTACAATAAAAAATAAAATTTTGATAGATGATTTTAATAATTTTTTAAAAAATAATAATAAAGAAATAATGGAATTAAGAAAGAAAAATGGAATAATTCATTAGTTAAACAACCTTTAAACAGCTTGTTAAAGTACCTGAATTCGATTTTTTTAAAGTCGGTTCAATTTGAGCGCATCTGGCTTCAGCAACGGGACAGCGTGTTCTAAAACGACATCCACTAGGTGGATTGATAGGAGAAGGCAGGTCTCCTTGTAAAATTTGAACCACTTTATTTTTTTCAAGTTCGGGATCAGGAATAGGAACAGCGGATAACAATGCTTTTGTATAAGGATGTAGAGGATTTTTATATATTTGTTCACGTGTTCCAATTTCAACAGGTCTGCCTAAATACATAACCATAATTCGATCGCTAATGTGTTTTACGATACTAAGATCGTGCGCAATAAAAACGAGAGTTAAGCCAAGATCTCTTTGTAGTTTTTTTAATAAGTTTACAATTTGAGCTTGTATTGAAACGTCCAAAGCACTGACAGGTTCATCACAAACAATTATTTTAGGGTTTAAAATAAGAGCGCGTGCAATTCCAATTCTTTGACATTGGCCACCAGAAAATTCATGTGGATAGCGGTTTATATGCTCAGGAATTAATCCTACCAAATTCATTAAATTTGTAATTTTTGCTTTAATTTCATTGCTAGATAACTTGGGGTAAAAAGTTTTTAGGGGTTCTGCAATGATCTCACCTGCTGTCATTCTAGGATTTAAAGATGCTAAAGGATCTTGAAAGATCATTTGAATATCTTTACGTGCTTCTCTCATTTTGGATTTATCTAGAGCCAATAAATTTTTATTTAATAAAGTAACATTCCCTTCTGTTGCAGGAAGGAGTCGCATAATGGCTCTTGCAAGTGTAGATTTGCCGCAACCAGATTCGCCAACAACGCCTAATGTTTCTCCCTTTTGCAGATCAAAAGTAACACCATCAACTGCTTTAAGTGTTACTTTCTTAAACCAAGATCCTTTTTTTGCAATTGGAAAATGTACCTTTAAATTTTCTACAGATAAAATGGTTTCACTCATTGTTGGATCTCCAAATAACATGCTTTTTTAAGATCATTTCCAAAAGTAACAAGAGGTGGTGGTTTTACAGCGCATTTTTCTTCTGCATACATGCATCTTTCTTGAAAAGGGCAACCTTTTGGTAAATTTAATAGACTCGGTGGATTTCCGGGAATGGTAGGAAGATCTCCATAAGTTTCATCATTTAGTCTTGGAATTGATTTTAATAAACCTTGTGTATAAGGATGTTGCGGAGTGTAAAATATATGATTTACAGGACCATATTCCATTGTTCTTCCTGCATACATAACCATAACATTATCACAAATTCCTGCAACAACTCCTAAATCATGAGTAATTATGATGATCGCTGTTCCTAAATCTTTTTTAAGTTCACAAAGTAAAGTTACAATTTGAGCTTGAACAGTAACATCTAATGCTGTTGTAGGTTCATCTGCAATTAAAAGATCGGGTTTACAAAGTAGGCTCATAGCTATCATAACTCGCTGTCTCATCCCACCAGAAAATTCATGTGGATACATATCTACTCTGTTTTTTGCATCTGGTATTTTAACGAGATCAAGCATTTTTATAGATTCATTTTTTGCATCACTATAACTCATATTTTTGTGAAACATCAAAACCTCAGTCATTTGTTTTGATATTCTTAAATAAGGATTTAATGAAGTCATGGGATCTTGAAAGATCATTGATATTTTATCACCACGAATTTTATTAAATTCGTTTTGATTTAAACCTATCAGTTCATTATTATTAAATTTAACACTTCCTGTTGTTTTTCCATTTTGAGCGAGAAGTCCCATTAGGCCTAATACAAGTTGGCTTTTTCCAGAACCCGATTCCCCCACAATTCCTAAAGCTTCTCCTGGATTTAAAGAAAAACTAATTCCATTGACAGCTTTCACAAAACCATCTGGAGTTGAGAAGGAAACATTTAAATTATTTACACTTAGTAAAGTCATGAAAACACCCCAGTATATTAGCGGTCTTTTGGATCGAGAGCATCGCGTAAACCATCACCGATAAAATTAAAACAAAATAATGTAATAACTAAAAAAGCTGCTGGAAAAACCAGACGCCACCAAGCAATTGTTACGTTTTGTGCACCGTCATTAATAAGAACACCCCAGCTTGTAGCGGGTTCTTGAACGCCAAGACCTAAAAAACTTAAAAAAGATTCTGTTAATATAACTTGAGGAATTGTTAAAGTAACATAAACAATAACAATACCTAAAATATTAGGAACAATATGTCTGATAATAATAGTTGGAGAATTTACTCCACCTGCGTGAGCTGCTTCAATGAATTCTTTACTTTTTAAACTTAATGTTTGTCCTCTAACGATTCGGGCCATATCAAGCCAATTTACAGCGCCGATTGCAATAAAAATTAAAAAGATATTTCGTCCAAAAAAAGTCATTAATAAAATGACAAAAAACATAAAAGGTAACGAATAAATAATATCTACAATTCGCATCATAAATCCATCAATTTTTCCACCGAGAAAACCAGCAGTAGCTCCATATGCTATTCCAATTACAACACTGACAATACTTGAAATAATACCAATAAGAAGAGACATTCTTCCGCCATAAAGAGTTCTTGCAAAAACATCTCTACCTAAATCATCTGTCCCAAAAAAATGTAAATTTGAAAAACCTGGTGATAGACCAATGGCATTCCAATCCGTATCTTGCATTTCGTAATGAGAGAATAAAGGAGCAAAAATAACTAAAACCGTAATAAAAAATAAAACAAATAAACTAACGACCGCTGCTTTATTCCGAGACAGTCGCCGGATAGCATCTTTCCAAAGGCTTCTTCCTTTTATTTCCGCATTTTTTTCAATTGATTTTAGAACAATTGCTTTTTTATTCATGTTGGTAATACTCGGTGTGGTAGACATAAATAATTTATCCTTATTAATATTTAATTTTTGGATCTATCATAGCGTAAAGAACATCAACTATAAAATTAAATGCAATAATAAGTGCCCCTACTAAAATTACAGATCCTAAAACTAAGGTGTAATCTCTGTTTAAGGCTCCTTTAACAAGGTAACTACCTAAACCAGGAAGACTAAATATTTGTTCAACCACTACAGAGCCTGTGATAATTCCAGCTGTAGCTGGTCCAAGATAGGAAATGACAGGAAGAATAGCTGGGCGTATCGCATGTCGAAAAAGAATAATTCGATTTGGAATTCCTTTTGCTTTTGCTGTTCTGATGTAGTTACTTCTTAAAACTTCAATCATGCTTCCTCTCATGATTCTACTAATAATGGCAATTTGAGGAAGAGCTAACGCGGTAACAGGAAGTATCATATTTAAAAAAGCACCATCATTCCATCCACCCGCAGGTACCCAGCCAAGAACAACCGCAAATAAAAGAGTAAACATAGGCGCTGTTACAAAGCTTGGAATTGAAATTCCAGTCATTGACATTCCTGTTGCAATATAATCTACCCAAGTATTTTGTTTAAAAGCTGCTAGGGAGCCAACAAGAACTCCAATAACAATTGCAATAAACATAGCCCAGCCGCCGATCCATAAGGAAACAGGAAAGCCTTGGTTTATCAATTGATTTACAGTCCAATCTGGGTATTTGAAGGAAGGACCAAAGTCGCCTTTTGCAAGAGACCATAAATAGTCTAGGTATTGAATAAAAATAGGATCATTTAAGTGATATTTAGCATCAAGATTTGCTTGAACAGCAGCGCTTAGAACTTTTTCTCCCGAAAAAGGACCACCTGGTGCAACACGCATAAGAAAAAAAGATAAAGTAATAAGGACAATTAATGTTGGCCAAGCGCCAAGAAATCTTTTTATAGTATAGGAAACCATAAATGCCAAACCTCGACTTAAAGTAATAAAAAAATCTTTTAAAAATTAAGAACAATTAAGATTTCTAAGTAAACAATTAAGATGTTTACTTAGAATATTTTATCGACTCGCAGAAGTTAGATTGTCTATGATATAAAAATTTCTTGTATATTGATGATCTAATGGATTGTTTCCACTATGTCCACCTAAATGACTTTTTACAAGGTGAGTTGTTACGTAAGTATAAAGTGGTATTGCTGCATAATCATTCATCATAACCAAAGATGCTTGCTCAAGAATTTTGGAACGTTTTTCCAAATTTTGTTCTAAAGATGCTTTTAAAATAAGTTCATCGTATTTTGGGTTTTTATACTTTGAATTATTTTGAGGATATTTTGATTGAAATAAATCTAAGAATGAACTTGGGTCGTTATAATCTGCAATCCATCCATCTCGCGCTGTAACGTATCTACCTTCCATTCTTTCCGTTAAAAATACTTTCCATTCTTGATTTGTTAAGGAAACTTTTACTCCGAGATTTTGTTCCCACATGGATGAAAGTGCGATAGCCACTTTTTTATGTAAGGCGTTTGTATTGTAAGAGTAGGAAATTGTTAAAGGCTTTTCTTTTGAATAACCTGCTTCTTTATATAGTTTTTGCGCTTCCGCAATACGTTGTTCTGGAGTTAACTTTTCCCAAGAATAATTTTGTTGTTTGTATGAAGAAGTTCCAAAAGGAACAATATCATATGATGGAATTTCACCGCGACCTGTTACTTTCTCCGCAAGAACTTTTCTATCTATCGCCATGGAAAGTGCTTGGCGTAATTTTGGATTATTCTTAAAAGGAGCGATGCTGTTGTTAAAATCGATGAAGTACATGGATAGATAAGGCTTTGCAAATAATTGTTTCCCTAATGATTTTTTTAAATCTTGAAATTTATCGGAAGGAATATCATATGTGAAGTCGAGTTGTCCCGTTTGAAACATTTGTAATTCTGTATTGACATCAGAAATTGGAAAATAATTTACTGTATCAATCACAGTCTTGCTATTATTCCAATAATTAGTGTTTCTTTCTGTTGTTACTTTATCTCCTATTTTCCAATATTTTAATTTATAGGGACCGCTAGAAACAAGGTTACCAGGTTGTGTAAATTGTTCTCCAAATTTTTCTACATTTGCTTTTTTTACAATCGCTAAATTTGCGAAAGCAACTAATTTTAGAAAATAGGGGGTCGATTTTGTTAACGTTATTTGAACAGTATTAGGATCAATTGCTTTTACACCTAGTTCTTCTGGTTTTGTAATGCCTGCTGCTATGCTTCCTGCATTTTTAACCATAGAAATAAGTTCGGCATAAGGAGAAGCTAGCTTGGGATCAACAAGTCTTCTATAAGAAAAAACAGCATCTTCTGCAGTAATGGGTGAGCCGTCTGAAAATTTAGCATTGGGGCGAATATTAAAGGTGTAAGTTAGACCATCTTTACTAATATCCCATTTTGATGCGATACCAGGAACGATATCTCCTTTTTCATTTTCAGTTGCAAGACCTTCATAGAGATCGTAACCAATTCTTGCGCTCACATTATCTTGTCCTTTTTGAGGATCTAAAGTTGGCGCTTCGGCACCGATACCTACATTAAATATTTGCTTTTTTGCGAGTTTGGTTCCAGCAGGAACGTCCGCTGCATATGCGTTTATTGTTAAACTAAACAAAGAGAGAAAAGCAGGGACAAAAAAACGAGTACAAACAGAAGTTTTGATTAGAGTCATGAACTCTCCGATCAGGTTAGTAAAGGGAATACCAAGAGCTATATTTTTTTATGCTATTGACTTAGTAGCCGATTATTGACCAACTGTCAACGAAAATAAGGGTTTTTTATTCAATAAATTGCCAATTACATTTGAATTAAACAATTTATATCTTGTTATGTTTGTTAATAAATAAACATAGCGATTATAATTTTATTCTTATTTTTTATAGTTAACTTATGTTTAAATTTATATGTTCTTTTTATGTTTAGATTATTTTGTGGGTTTTTCAAATTTAATTTTTATTTATAATAATGAATAATTTTTTTAGATTTTTCCATTTATTTATTTTATAAAACTTAATTTTTTATTCATCAAGTTGTAAAATATCTTGCTTGTGGATGCCATGAAACAAGAGCGCTTGTTGTTAGCTCAGGATGCATTTGGAAAGCTTCGGATATTTTTACCCCAATTCGATCTGCTTGAAGTAAATTTAATAACGTATTATTTCCTTCCATATTTGGACATGCGGGATACCCAAATGAAAATCTGGAGCCTTGATAGCCTTGGCTAAAAAGTTGTCTTAGGTTTTTTGCATCATTTCCAACAATCCCTAATTCTGTTCGGATTTTTTTATGAATGACTTCAGCATATGCTTCCGTAAGCTCTGTAGCGATACCGTGAAGATAATAATATTCCGTAAAATTTCCTTCATCATAAAGCTTTTTCGTGATGTGAGAAATTTCTTCACCTAAAGTAACTATTTGAACGCCAAGAGTATCTATTTTTCCAGATTTAATATTTTGAAAATAATCCGAAATACATAAAATTTTTCCTGATTTTTGTCTTGGAAAATAAAATTCCGCAATTATTTTTCTATTTTCTACTGGAGTTCCCTCTTGAGTGTTTGGTTCATATACAATTAATTTGTCATTTTCAGAACAAACAGGAAAATAGCCATAAATTGCTTTAGGAGTTATTATATTTTCTTCAATAAATTTTTTCTTCATTTGTTCAAATAAAGGTTGCGCTTTATTTTTTAAAATATCCGTAAATTGTTCTTCTGTCATGTTACCTTGTGAAAAACCCCAACGGCTTCTTATTAATGCGAATTCATCTATATATTCAAAAATATTTTTTAAAGGTTCTTCTCGTATTTTTGTGCCCCAAAAAGGAGGAAGGGGTATTTTCTCATTTTTTCGAACCCAAGGACTTTGTCCATTTTCATCGGGTTGCATTGTTTTTTCGCTTTTACGAATCACTTTTATTTCATTATCCGATTCCTTTTTATCTGAATCTGTTCCCTTTTCTGTCGCTTTTGCATATTTACGGATTTCAAATATTTTTTCTGGTGTTAATTCTTCTTGTTTTAGGTCACAAATTTTTTCCATAATTTTTAAACTTTCAAAAGCATCGAAAGCATAAAAAACAGGACCTTTGTAAACAGATTGACATTCTTTTTCGACAAATTCTCTCGTAAGAGCCGCTCCTCCTAATATTACTGGAATGCTGTGATTATGCAGAGCCATGTATTCTAAGTTTTCTTTCATGATAGCGGTTGATTTCACAAGCAAGCCACTCATTCCAATAACATGGGCTCCTGATCCTTTATATTTTTCTAATATAGATTCTATAGGCTGTTTAATTCCTAAATTTAAAATTTCAAAACCATTATTTGATAAAATAACATCCACCAAATTTTTTCCAATATCGTGAACATCGCCTTTTACGGTTGCTATGATCATTTTTCCTTTGCTATAGCCCGATTTTTTTTCCATATGTGGTTCAAGTTCACGAACAGCTGTTTTCATTGCTTCGGCACTTTCAAGAACAAATGGCAATTGCATTTCACCTGCTCCAAAGCGTTCTCCAACAACTTTCATTCCTTCCAATAAAATATTATTTATAATGTGAAGAGGAGGGTATTTGTGAAGAGCTTCTCTGCAATCTTCAATAATAAATTGTTTTTCACCATCGATAATATCTAATTTGAGTCGTTCTTCTAAAGATAGGGAATTTCGTTTTGCAGTTTCTTGATTTAAATCTTTTTTTACATCAGAAAATTTATGAAGAATTTTTTTAAGCGGATCGTATTCATCCGATCTTTTATCAAATAATAAATCTTCAAATAATTTACGATCTTCCTCGGTTATTTTAGCAACTGGAGTTATTTTTGATGCATTTAGTATTGCTAAATCTAATCCATTTTTAACAGAATGATAAAGCATTAATGAATTTAAAATTTGTCGAGTATAAGGATTTAAACCAAAGCTTACATTGGATAAACCTAATATCGTTCTTACGCCTTTAAATTTTTCTTTAATTAATCTAATTCCATCGATCGTAGCAATTGCAGATTTTCTAAATTCTTCATCACCGCTGCCTAAAGTAAATGTTAAAGGGTCAAAAATAAGATCGCCAGGACTCATTTTATATTCATGAACAACTAAATTATAAATTCGTTCTGCAATATTCAGTTTACGTTCTACTGTTTTTGCCATTCCTTCTTCGTCAATCGTTAATGCAACAATAGAAGCACCATATTCTTTACAGAGATCTAGAATTTTTCTTGCTTTTTCTTCACCATCTTCAAAGTTAATTGAATTAACAACGCATTTTCCAGGTGCAATTTGTAAAGCTCTTTCGATAACTGGAATTTCTGTGGAATCTATCATGATAGGAATATTAACTTGCGTAACAAGTTTTTTTAATAATAATTCCATATCTTCTGTTTCGTTACGAGAAACATAGGCAACACAAACATCTAATATATGTGCTCCTTCTTTTAGTTGACCTTTTGCAATTTGAACAAGGCCATCATAATCATTTAATGCAAGTAAATCGCGAAATTTTTTAGAACCATTTGCATTGGTTCTTTCTCCAACATAAAGAGGTTTTGGTTCTAAATCTAAAGGAACACTTGTGTATAAACTACTTACACTCGTTTCGTATTTTCCTTTTCTTTTACCTGGATTTAAGCTACTTGCCTGACTTACTAATTCTTTAATATGTTCGGGTGTTGTTCCGCAACATCCACCGATCACATTTAGTGAAAAATCCTTCGCCATAGTAATCACTTTAGTGGCAAAATCGATGGGGCCAAGAGGATAAACTGTTTTGCCACTTACATTTTGTGGTAATCCTGCATTAGGTAACACGCTTAACGCGAATGGAGAAGATTCCGCAAGATAGGCAATATGTTGTCTCATTTCATCTGGGCCCGTTGCACAATTCATGCCTAAAACATCGACGCCTAAACATTCAATTGCAGTTAAGGCAGATTGAATATCACTACCTACTAGCATTGTTCCAGATGTTTCTATAGTTACTTGAGTCCAAATTGGAACTTGTTTATTTACTTCGTTCATTGCTTTTTTTGCAGCTCTTACTGCAATTTTAACTTGATTAATATCTTGGCAAGTTTCAATTAAAATAACATCAACACCGCCTAATAATAATCCTTTCATTTGAGTATAATAACTTTGATATAAAGTTTTATAATCAATTTGTAACAATGTAATTAATTTCGTACCTGGTCCAACACTTCCTATAACATATTTAGAACTTTGAAAGCTATTTGCAACTTCTTTTGCTAATTTTGCGGCTTGTATATTTAAATCGAGAGTTCTATTTGCAATTCCAAACTCAGATAAAACAATTTCGTTACAACCAAATGTATTTGTTTCAACAGCATCGGAACCTGCTTGAAAATAATTATGATGAATCTCTTGGATCCAATTTTTTCTTCTTTCATTTAAGAGTTCAACGCAGCCATCAAATTCGATTCCACCATAATCTTCGATGGAAGGATTGTGATTAAATATTTGTGTTCCCATTGCGCCGTCAAGAATAAGAACTCTTTCTTTTATTGCATCTGATATCGTTTTTTTCATTTTAAAGACCTATATAGCTAATAGAACAATTTCCATTTATTCGAATTTGACAACCTAATCTTTCGTTTGATGGTGCTTCTATAGACTCTAAAAAATCTTTTTCTTCTCTTTCCAAACTTGAGATATTTTCCATTCCTTTTTCAACTCGTATGCGACAAGTTCCACATGTTCCGTTACGGCAGCCAAAAGTAACATCGGCTTCGCTTGCTTGAACAATTTCTTGAAATGATGCGCCAACAGGAACTTCTACATCCATATCTTCTAATACAAAATGAATTATTGGTTTTGACATAAGTATTTCCGCTGTTTATTTAATAATTTTAAAATTAAAGAAGTTTTAAAGCAAAATCAACCATTCCAAGTGGAGCACTAATTTGTAATCCTTGAACGGATGATTTAATTTCTTCAATTAACTCGCGTGCAATTAAAATTCCTTCTTCCATTTGTTCGTCAGCGGTTTTGCATTTGCGCATACGTTCAAGAACTTTATTTGGAACATAAACACCAGGGACTTCATTGGCCATAAATTCTGCATTACGAATGCTTTTTAAAGGCCAAATACCAGCTATAATCGGAATTGAAAATTGTGATGAAAATTCTAAAAAACGAAATAAAGATTCGGAGTCAAAAACGGGTTGTGTAATTGCCCATTCTGCACCAGCTTCTACTTTATATCGAAAACGAGATTTTTCTTTTTCAATATCGGATGCCACAGGATTTGCGCCCACACCAACACTCATACAAGTAGGACGACCAATACTAGATCCGCCAAGGTCTAGACCCGAATTTAATCTTGTTACCATGTTTACAAGACCAATCGCGTCAATATCAAAAACTGCAGTTGCATTTGGATAAGGTCCCATTTTGGGGGGATCTCCTGTTATGCAAAGAATATTTTTAATTCCTAAACCTGAAGCTCCTAATAAATCGCTTTGAATGCCTAATAAATTTCTGTCTCGACATGCATAATGTAACACAGTTTCAATACCAATTTCTCTTTCAATTATACATGCAGTAGCAAGTGAGCTCATTCTTGCTGATGCTCTTGGACCATCAGGAATATTAATAGCATCAATATTATTATCTTTGCATATTTTAGAGCGCTCTAATATTCTTTCAATTTCTAATCCCTTAGGAGGGAGAAGTTCCATACTGACAACAAATTTTCCATCGGCTATTTTTTGGGACCAATTGCTTTGTAACGTTCTTGGTACGTTAGTTGTATGGACATGGATTGGATGTTCAGAAATATCTGTTACCTTATGCTCGGTCATATCAAACGCTTTTGCTTGTCGAATGGCACCGGACATAATTTTAGTATGTGCAGGAGAAGTTCCGCTACTGCCACCTAATAATTGCGCTCCTTTTAAAAGAGCCTGTCTTGCAAATTCGCCCATGTATTCTGGGCTTGCCATGTAAATTAAACGACCATCAACCATGCGAGGTTGACCTGCATTTGGGTAAAGAATAATAGGTTTTTTTGTTGATTTTTTTATTTTCTTTAATAACTCAATCATGGGTGCAGGGCCATTTCCGCCATCAACACCAACGACATCGGCTCCCCATTCATCTAATTTTCTAATAAACCATTCAGGTTCTGTTCCGTATAAACTGTAACCTTCTTCGTTAATACTCATCATGGCAATAATAGGAAAATCATCTAATTCTTTTATTGCTAATATGGCTTGTTGAATTTCGGATAAATCTGGGAAACCTTCTAAGATAAAAAGATCGACTCCACCTTTAATAAGAGCGCTAGCTTGTTCTTTAAAGATGGTTTTTGCTTCGTCTAGAGAAGTTGGTCCCCAAGGTTCGATACGAACACCAAGTGGCCCCATTGTTCCTGCGACCCAGCAGTTTGTTCCCGCTGCTTTTCGAGCAATTTTAGCTCCTGATGTGTTTATTTCTTTTATTTTTTTTTCTAATCCAAAAGACTTTAATTTTAAAGAATTTGCTCCCCAGGTATTTGTACTGATAATTTGAGCGCCAGAGTTAATAAAATCAGAATGAATTTGATATACTAAATCGGGTTGAGAAAGATTTACTTCTTCAAAGGAGCGATTAATAAAGATACCTTTTTCATAAAGTAAGGTACCAGTTGATCCTCCTAAAAGAATGTATTCTCCTTTTTCGAGGGAAGATCGAAACGAACGACAACACAAAAGTGGTGTTATAGAAACAGCGGCTTTAGTCATATATTGACCCACTCCATATAATTTTGTCTCACAGTGGATAACCACACAACGCAGCCACAAAGGGCGAGAGAACAAAAGAGTTTAGGTAAAGCAAAACAAAATTGTGTTTTGCCCAATGTCGATTAACATTGTAAAAAAATTATGACATGTATTTTATGGCACGGCAAGATGCGAGTATTTTTAAATCGATTAAAATTTCAATTTTTATTTTCGGAAATATAAGTGTAACCCACCCCGCGAACAGAAATTATAAATTCTGGTTTTGCAGCATTTTTTTCAATATATTTACGAAGCTTTCCTACAAAGACATCAACCGTTCTTGTTTCAATTATCGCATCATATTGCCATACTTTTTGAAGCAAATCATTTCTTGTTAATATTTTATTTTCATTTTCTAAAAAAACCTGAACAAGCAAACCTTCTGTTGGGGAGATGCGATGAATGACGCCATCATTTCTTGTTATTGTTAATCTTTCGGGGTCAAAAATAGAGAGACCAAACTTTTTAGGAGTTTGAATTCCATCTGTTTTATACCATTTTTTACGTTGAACTAATCTTTTTACTCTTAGTATAATTTCAGAAAGATTAAATGGTTTTGTTACATAATCATCAGCGCCTAACTCAAAAGCCTTTATGCGATCATTTTCTAAACTTTTTGCGCTTAGCACTAATATTGGAATTCTTTCAGCAAGAATTCGAGTTTTTTTTAAAATTTCATATCCATCTAATTGAGGAAGCATAATATCTAAAACAATTGTAGAGATTTTTTCAAAATTAATTTTAATAAACTCAATTGCCTCTAAACCATCTGAGATAATAATAACCTCAAAGCCTTCTGCTTCAAAATTAAATTTTAATCCATCGCCAATTGATTCTTCATCCTCAACAATGAGGAGAAAGTCTTTGGAGTTCGACATAAAATGTTGTTCCTTTATGTAGTCCATCGCTTAAAGCGAAAATTTTTCCATGATGTTCTTTAACAATAGATTGGCATACAGATAAGCCAAGTCCTGAACCTTGCACCTTCATTTTTGAATTTCTTTCAATTCGATAAAACTTTTTAAATATTTTTTTTAAATTATTTTTTTCAATTCCAAAACCATTGTCTTTTATAAAAACTTGTAAGGAATCTTTTTTTAATAACACCCCAGCTTGAATGAGCCCACCTTTATTTGTGTATTTAACTGCATTATCAAGTAAATTATCAAAAAGCATCGATAAATGGTAAGGGTTTCCCCAAATAAAATGTGCATTTTCTTCTTTTAAAGAAAGGTTTTGAAATTCAAAAGTTCGTAAATCACCAAAACGATCTCTTACTTGATTAAAACATCCTGTTAGCAATTCATTTAAATTAATTCGACTATGTGCTAAGGAAGATTTATCAGATTCGAGTCTTGCGGAAATAAGTACGGTATCAATTAGTTTTTGCAACCGCTCTGTTTCTTTTAGAGTTCTTGTTAAAAATTTTTTTCTTTCTTCTTCAGGTACGTTTCGAAGTAGCATCGTTTCTGCATAAAGGCGTATACTAGCAAGAGGAGTTTTAAGTTCGTGGGTAACATTGCTAAGAATGGTGTCTTGCATTTTTGTGATTCGAGATAAACGTCTTTGGCTAACAAAAATCATATACAATGCTATTAGTATGAAACCCATTAAGATGCATCCTTGCGAAAGGATAACCCACTGACCTGAACTTGTGGCAGGTACGGGAATTTTTTCGATGAAGCTATTTATCTCTTGGCTTCTTAGGATGTACCATCTAATCCAGACAAACATTAATAGTCCCCAACAAATTTGGGCGAGGATAAGAATTGATATGGGATGCAGAAGCCATTTAAGTTTTTTAAGCATGCTCTTCCTTTATGTTTTTGCCTATATAGGCGGCATTTGTATTATACAAAAATCTTTCGCTGGAGAAAGCACCAATTCAGAAATCATGGGTAAAAAGTATATCACTTTTTATCAAGATTTTTTAAAACAAAAAAATCAACAAGAAGTTAAATCACTTGAAGAAATTAAAAAACAGGCAATGAAAGAAAAAAAGGGAGAGGATCAAATCTATTCCTATCTTGGCCTTTTAAATCTTGCTGTTGATGCCGATGAAAAATCATATATTGATGTTGCAATTAAATATTTAAAGCCTAAAAAGGCGAAAATGAATGAAATGCAGTCTAATTTATTTCGAATTTATTATGGTGAATATTTATACAAAATAAAAGATTACTCAGGGACAATTTTGTTATTAAAATCTTTATCAAATAAAAAAAATACAATCACTTTTCCATTATTAGCTCCTTTATACTTAGATGCTTTATTAGACTCCGGATTAAAAGCAGAAGCAATTGAATATTATAGAGTTCATTCTACTATAATAGATCAAAATACAAATTGGGAAAAATTAAATGATGTTTTAGTAAAATTAGCACAGGCTGCTATGTTTTTTAATCAACCAAATTTAACATTATCTTTCTTAAAGAAACCTTTGTTATTTTATCCATTAGAAAAATCGGGAAGAGAGGCTATGAACATTCTTTCAAAAATAGAATGTTCAGGAGGAAGTTTAGGAAGTTTATATTTTAGAGAAGAAAATCTTCAATATTTATCTAGAGAAGTATATAAAAGAATTGGGAAACAAGCAGACTCACGCAATTATATATTAGCATTAGTTGGAATAAATCCATTTAATCCTATTCCAAATAGACCTTCAGATAATTTAAATCAACAAGAAAAAGAAAAAATATTAGGTATCATTGATCTATTAATATCTGCAAGAGAATATGATATAGCAGAGCTTTTGTTAAACTATTTATCATCTTCCAAAGCATATAATGACTTAACTATTAAAGATAAAATATTAGATATGCAAGGAAGAGTATATAATGCATTAAATCAACCGAATAATGCAGCTCAATCCTATTACAAACTATTCACAGAAATGCCAAATTCAAAATTTGCGGATACGGCAAGAACAAAATATGCGATGTCGTTACATTATGCTGGTAAACATTCTGAATCAGCTAACTTTACAAATCAATCGAATCTTTTTAATGCAAGAGAAGATCAAGATTGGTTTTTATTTTGGCAGTATTATTTATCAAATCAATTAAATGATGCAGAAAAAGTAGGTAAAAATTTTTTAACACAAAATAAAAAAGAATCTACAAATACGAAATTTCAATATTGGCTGGCATTAATTGATAAAAAAAATGGTGATAAAGAAAAATATAGTAAAAAATTAACTGAAATATCTCAAAAAAATTCAGATTATCCTTATCCTATTTTTTCTAGATGGAGACTTAAAAATTCAAGTCAAAAAAATTTAATGAATGAAGGGTTAAAATATAAAGATTTTTATACTTCGAAAAATAATCCTTTTATCAAAAGAAAACTTAAAGATAAAAACCTAGAGTATATAAGAAAACTTGTGTCCTATAATTTAAATGATGTTGCTATGATTCATATTAAAAAAATAAATTTGAAAAAATTAAAAAAGAATCAAATTATAATGCTTGCTAATCTTTCTTATATGGCTACTGATTATAAAATGGCTTCTGATTTAGCGAGAAATAATTTTCCAAATACGCTTGATGAATATGGTGCAGATGAAATTTGGACTGAAAAAACAAATTATTGGAAATTAAATTTTCCATTGGCTTATTGGAATGATGTTCAAAATGCATCCAAATTAGCTGATATTGATCCTTTTTGGTTATTATCTATTATGCGCGCAGAATCTCTTTATTATCCTTTGGCAGAAAGTCCGGTTGGAGCTATAGGATTAATGCAAATTATGCCATATACAGGAATAAATATTTCAAAACATATTGGTAAGGAAAATTTTAATATTAGTTTATTAAAAGAACCATCACAATCGATTGCATATGCAGCCTGGTATTTAAGAATGTTACTTAAAATATATAAAGGGAACTACTTGCTTGCTACGGCCGCTTATAATAGTGGCCCAGAAGCAGTGAATCGTTGGATAGGTCAAAATAATTCTTTATCAATTGATGAATTTTATGAAAATATACCATTTCAAGAAACAAAAAAATATGTATCAAAAGTCATGGGATACCTTGACATTTATTATCGAGTCCAACTAGGAAATAGTGAGGGTTATAATCTGGAATTTGGTGAGTCATTACCAGATCCATTTACAAAACTAAATATTTTCTAATCGAAATAAAATTAAAGGGGTTACCGTGTGACATTACAGACGGAGCAAAATCATAATTATATTTTGCAAGTGAATAATCTTGTCAAAACTTATCCAAATGGCACAAAAGCTTTAAAAGGAATAAGTTTTAATGTCCCCAAAGGAGCTTTTCTCTCTGTAATTGGTCTATCAGGATCAGGAAAATCAACATTATTGCGTTGCATAAATCGAATTCATGAACCCACTTCGGGTTCAATTTCTTTTGAGGGACAAGAAATAACTCATGTGAATGAGTTTAAATTGAGAGAAGTTCGAACTAAAATAGGGATGGTTTTTCAACATTTTAATTTAATCAACCGTCGCAATGTTTTAAATAATGTTTTAATGGGTCGCCTTGGTCAATTTAATGATCATTTTTTAGGAGGTATTTTTAAAAAATGGCCTCAAGAATGGATAGATGATGCTTATGAAGCTTTAAAAATTGTCGGAATTTCAGATAAAGCTTTGGTACGAGCCGATGGACTGTCCGGTGGGCAAAAACAAAGAGTTGCTATTGCCCGCACTTTAGTTCAAAACCCTCATTTATTACTTGCCGATGAGCCTGTAGCCTCTTTAGATCCAACAACAAGTTATTCCGTAATGAATTATTTAAAAGATTTAAATCAAAAAAGAAATATTACAGTTGTTTGTAATTTGCATTTTTTAAGTTTAGTTCGTGATTATTCAACACATGTTATTGCATTAAAAAATGGGGAATTGGTTTTTGAAGGAAAGCCAACCGATATCACAGAAAAATGGTTTAAAGATATTTATGGAGCAGATGCTCGAGAAGTGGAGATACATTAATGAAATTCCCTTCTTTTATTCCAATGATGGAATCCAAACGCCAAAAAAGAGCGGTAGTTGGTCTTTTTATAGAAATGTTTGTCTGGGCTTATTTTATAATATTTTTAGGTAAAATTCTTATATTTTCTATTTTGCTTCCTTTTATAGAAAACTTAGCATACTCTGAAGCTCCAAATTCCATTGCATTAAATTTAATTCAAAAAATAAATTTTGATAGCCGTTACTTTGAATTTCCTTGGAAGTGGTTTTTTATCTTATTTGCAATTGGTGCTGTTATCGGTTTTTTTATTTCTTTAAAATGTAAAGGTTTTGGATCTTGGATTGCAAGTCTTTCTAAATTACAAGTTACAAATCCAGAAGACTCAATTAAATTAAATCAACATTGGAAATTTGCAAGATTTGAAGCTTATATATTAGTTATTATTACTCTTGTAACAGGTTTAGTTTTAATCAATGTAAGTGTTTCAAAAATATTGCAGATTGATGGTTTATTAGGAGCGGGTCGATTGAGCTTGCAACTTGCCTGTGGTGTTCCTGGTGTAGGAGAATCCATTAGCTCTGTTTCTTTATATGATGGATTGCAATGGTTTTTAAATTTATTTGTAAAAGCACATAATGCAATTTTTATAAATAAGGCGGAGTTATTTCAAATTCAATGCATTCCAAACGATTTAACTTATTTTAGCAAAGCGTTAGGAAAATTAGCGGAGTCTATTTATCTTGCCTTTATTGCCACATTTTTTAGTGTCCCTGTAGCTTTTGTTTTATCTTTTTTTGCATCACGGAATTTAACGAGACATAGTTATTTAATGAGATCTTTTTACTTTTTAATTCGTTCTTACATGAATATCACTCGCTCTATTGAGCCGCTTATTTGGGCTATTTTATTTTCGGTTTGGATTGGGATAGGTCCATTTGCGGGCGCTATGGCTCTTATGGTTCATAGTGTTTCTAGTTTAGTGAAACAATACTCCGAAGCGGTTGAGGGAGTTGATGAAGGACCTATTGAGGCACTTCAAGTAACAGGTGCAAATCGAATTTCTGTTGTTTGGTATGCTGTTGTTCCTCAAGTTATTCTTCCCTTTCTTGCTTTTACAATATATCGTTGGGATATCAACGTTCGTATGGCAACCGTAATTGGTCTTGTTGGCGGCGGTGGGATTGGAAGTATTTTAATTCAAGAACAAATGCTTGCCAGATGGACACAAGTAGGAAGTCTCGCCTTTTTAATTTTTTTAGTGGTTTGGGGAATGGACTTTCTTTCGGCAAGAATTCGTGAGGCAATTCAGTAGTATGGAAATTAAGTATTTAGGATTGTTACCTTATGGTGATGCTTTAGGTTTAATGGAATCTTTTCATTCTGAAATATCTAAAAATTCAAATCAAGAAGGTGTTATTTTAGTTGTTCAGCATCCACCTACAGTAACAATGGGTAAAAGAGAATTATTAGATGACATGCTCATACCTCCTGAGCAACTCAAATATAAAGGTGTTGCTTATCATAAAATTGATAGGGGTGGCAGTGTCACTGTTCACGAACCAGGACAAATTGTTATTTATCCTATTTTTCATATTGATAAATATCGCCATACGGTTCGTTCCTATGTAAATTCTTTGGAAGAAGCCATGATTGAAACCGCTGCTCATTTTGGAATTATTGCAAATCGTGATGAAATAAATCCAGGTGTTTGGGTTGGGCAAAATAAAATTGGTGCCATAGGAATTCGAATTAAAGATAAAGTAACGAAACATGGAATTGCATTTAATGTAACAAATTCACTTGAAACTTTTTCAAATATCATTCCCTGCGGATTAAAAGGCAGAGGGGTAATCAATTTAGAAATGGCTGTTAGAGAATTAGGTGATAAAAAAGATTCTGTTTTGGTTGATTATCAGGAAGTAGAACAGTATTTAGCTGAAAAAATCAAAGGGAAGTTAATTCAATAAATTATTTATTTCCATGCTCCCTATCTTGTCCACAATTTTCAAGTTCAAATTGAATTGTTACGTGTGTGATATGAAATTTATGATCAAGAATTTCTTTTATTTCATGTAAAATTTTATTTTGGTCATAATTTTTTGAATAAACAATGTGAGTTGTAAAATTTATTTTATCATTAGAGATCGCCCAAACATGTAAGTCGTGAATATTTAAAACACCTTCAATTTTAAATATTTCGCTATTTATATTTTCTAATTTTATTCCTTTTGGAACTCCTTCTAGTAAAATATTGATACTATCTTTTAATAATGACCAAGTTCTTGGAATGATAAAAAGGGCAATAGCAATTGCTATAATAGAGTCAACCCATTTCCAACCAGTAAATTGAATTATGATTGCTGCGATGATAACACCTACAGAACTAATCATATCGCTCATGACTTCGAGATAAGCACCTTTTAAGTTTAAATTTCCATCTTTGCCGCTGCTTAAAATTTTCATACTCACTAAATTAATAATCAGTCCAGCTAATGCAACAAAAAACATCGGGCCTATTTTTAAATCAACTGTTTCTTTATTCATAAATCTTTCATAAGACTCATAAATAATATAAATTCCAACAAAAAATAATAAAAAAGCATTAAAAGAGGGAGCTAAAATTTCGAACCGATAATATCCATAAGTTCTTTTTAAATCAGCCGGTCTTTTTGCGATTTTGATTGCAACTAAGGCAATCGCAATACCAACTACATCGGTTAGCATATGTGTGGCATCTGATATTAAAGCAAGACTTCCAGAAAAAATTCCGGTAAATAATTCTACAAAAAAGAAAGTTCCAGTTAAAATTAATGCTAAAATTAAAGGTTTTTCTTTTGCTTTTGAAAAAGTATGGGAATGATTGTGCTCCGTTACTTCTTTCATAGCTTCTCCAAAAAATTAAGTATAAATAAATATACCATTACAATATTTAAATTTAATATTTTTATTTCTAATTTAGTCAAATTTAAAGAGGCTATATTTTGTAAATAAATCATTGTATTCTTATAATGGAGCTTTGTAATTATGAAATTATCATTCATTATCAAATAAGGCATCCTTGCTATATTGTTGATGAAAATACTAAAAATTTAAAAGATGGTACTTTATTTAAAAGCTTAGAGAAAGTTTTTAAAAATTTAAACATGAAATATGAATTTCAAGATTTTCCTGCAGCTCGAACTGTAACTTCCAAAATTATTTGGTGCATTTTTACCCATGATATATAGTGCGATCTTAATATAAATATTCTCAAAAACAACCGCTTTTGAGAATATTTATATATGAAAATTTAGATCGCAATTTCATTGAAAAACTTCTTTCTCAATAACTATTTGTCAGTTCTCAAAGACAATTGGACTATTCCCAAAGTCATTGAGACCAAACGATTCAAGTTCCGTTGCCCCTTTCTGTCATTTCTCATAGATTTTGGCTGTCGGTTCCCAAAGACAATTGGTACTAACCCTGTTACCCCTTCCCTCTAGTACCTAAAGTATTCCGTCGATAGACTTATGGATTAAATGTTCTTATTAAAAGTGCGGCGGGACTATGACTGAACATGATTTAAATGATGTTTTAATTGATACTTCAAGTTAGATTGATGTTTTTGATAAAAAATTAAGTTCTAAACTTATTAAATGGGTTAAAAAAGACAAAATTCGATTAATCATTTCACCCTTAGTAGTTGCAGAAATCGCCGCAAATGAAAACAATAAAATCATGAAAAAAAATTTACTTATTCTAGGAAAAATATTAAAAAAACTGAGACCATTTCAAACTTCATGGATTAGAAATTTTCAAGACTGTCTTGAAGACGAATTTAAGAAAAATAATAACTCAATTATTTTAGAAAGCAAAGAAAATACAAAACAATATAACAATATATTGAGAAATAAAGTTATTATAAATCAGTTAATAAAAAGCAGAATTCAAAGAAGCCAATTCATTTCAGAGTGAAAAAAGAAAACATTAGAAATAGATCAAATAGCGAATGAATTAGCTGAAGAAAAAAGAAAAAATAATGAAGAATTAGTCTCTACAAAAAATATAATAGATATCCTTTCAAAGTAATATGTACTTTATTTTGAAAAGGAAGAGCGTTTTATTTTCTAAACAGATAAAAATGTTTCTTTGCGATTAATCGAGAAGATAGCTTTGGATGATAAGAATTAATATATCAATTAATTTTTAATGACAGATTCACTAGTTTTTTCTTATAAATTTTTTCTTATAAAAGAACTTTAATTTACTTTTTTAAGATACTTTTCCTTTAATTAAAATTTCTATTCTATAAGAACTACTCTCAATATTTTGACTTTGTTTTGTAACATTATTTGAAATTTCTAGTGATGTATTTGCGGATTCTTGGCATTTTTGAGTGATTTTATCTATTTGTCCCATTGTAATAGATATTTGCCTAACTCCTACCTCTTGTTCTTTTGTAGCGTTAAAAATTTGCTCCATTACCATTGATAGAGATTGAATATTATTATTAATTGTTTGAAAGGTTTCTTGTGCAGTTGAAGTTACTTTTTTCCCTTCATTAATTCTTTCTTTTGTTATATTCAAAATCTTGTTAACTTGTTCCTGACTTGAGGCAATTAATTCTTGTATTTCTTGAGCAGATTTGCCACTAATCTTTGCTAAATTACCAACCTCTTCTGCTACAACAGCAAATCCTTTACCGTGCTCACCTGCTCTTGCAGACTCAATCGAGGCATTTAAAGATAAAAGTTCAGTTTTAGCAACAATATCATTAATTACTGCTGTTTTTGAATGAATTTGGGCAATCATATTCGAAAAATCTTGAAGTTGTGCGCTAGATTCTTGAATAGCTTCCATAGAAGAAACAAGATCATTCATAATTTTTTGACCTTGCTCTGCTTTCACAGATGAATCTTTTGCAATTTTTGTAGATTCATTTGCATTTTCAGATGTTCTATTTACCATGCTTGTTATTTCATTTATAGCAGCTGTACTTTCATGAAGAGAAGCCGCTTGTTCTACAACAGCATCATTTAATGATTTAGAGCTTTTTTTTAATGTATCTCCGATTTGATTCATTACACTGCTCTCATGATTTAGTTCTTTTACGGAATTTAAAAATAATTTTGATATATAGTTTGAAAATAAGAATACAGAAATTAATGATAAAATAAAAATAAAGGATACAGTGATAATTAATAAATAAGCATTTCTTTTATTGACTCCAAACAAAATATTTGTTGGAATTGTCGCAACAATTCTCCATTCAATTTCAGGAATAAATTTTTTATTTGAAATTTGTTTATATGAAATATTTATTTCACTTTTTAGATCATTATCAAAATAAATTATCGAATCTGTTTTATTTGACATAATTTCCTTAAAAGGAGTGGAATTAAAAAACTGATTTGATTGTCTTGCTTTAAAAAATGGATCTATTTCCAATTTATTGGAGTTTCTAGACGGGCTATAATCAACGATAATTTCACCCTTTTTATTTAATAACATAATTTCAAGATCTTTTTCTTTAGAAACATTTTCATAAATATATTGAATTTCATCATTAAACCAAGAAGCATTCGATCTATTTGTTATTACACCAATTTTTTCACCAGATTTGTTTTTGACAACAGTAGAAAAGCTAGTTGATAAAATTTTTTTTCCATAAACAACTTCAATTAAAGGATCTATTTTAGCATCTTCAAAATAAGTTCCGGCAAAACCATTTGTTTTATTTTCAGTATATTTTTCAGACAAAGCATTTATAAACCATTCTTCTTGTGAATAATTTTTTGAAGCTAATTTTGAAGAATTGATGGTGCTGCCTGAGGCGTTTTTATTGTTTGATGCAATATAATTCCCTTTCGTATCAACAAACATGATAATATCATATATTCCATACATATTGCTGTAATTATTAAATACTTCGGTCATATTTTGGGTATTTTTTTCTTGTAAAACAGAGTTAACCGCAAAAGCCTGAATATCCCCGTATCTTTCAAAGAATTGCGCTGAAATTGCTTTATCTAGGGATTGTATTGTGCTTGATTCAAATTTTTCTATTGCAAGATTATTCTGAATTTTTGAATTATTAATGGTAATTATTATTGTTATTAATGATAAAATTGTTAATCCCAATGTGCCAACTATTAAAAGCTTATTTTTTAACTTCATGTTATCTAAAAGGCTTAAATGTAACATTAAATATTCCCCAATTTAATGTGAAATTATTCACTATATGATATGCTTCGGAAAGTCTAATGAAGATATAAAGTAAAAATATGTAATAACAATTGAAAACCTCATGGCTTGGAAATATTTTTATCTTTATGAATTTACTTCAGAATCGTCAGTCTAAAGGACTTTGGGAATAGTCCAATTGTCTTTGGGAACTGACAAATTTAGATCGCAATTTCATTGAAAAACTTCTTTCTCAATAACCATTCTTGAATCTAATTTCTTGTTCTGATAACTTCAGATGAGTTTTGAGAAGGAGAAACTATAAAATGCTTATAAGATATGCAAGAGTTTCAACCCTAGATCAAAATTTAGATTTGCAAGAAAAAGCAATACAAAAATCGGGTTGCAACAAAATCTTTGTAGATAAAGTAAGTGGAAGTCGTTTTGTACGAGCTGGATTGGAAAAATCTCTTGAACAGTTAAGAGAAGGCGACACTTTTATCGTTTGGAAATTAGATCGTCTTGGAAGAAACATCAATGATCTAATCGATTTTGTAAAAGATCTTGAATCTAAAAAAATAGAATTTAAAAGCCTCACTGATAATATTGATATATCGACTTCTTCTGGACGTTTTCTTCTTTCATACAATGGCTGCACTAGCTCAAATGGAACGAGAACTCATTATAGAGCGAACTATAGCTGTATTATAAGCTGCAAAGGAACGTGGTAGAATTGGTGGCAGGAAAAGAAGAATGACTACAAATAAACTTGAATCTGCAAAAAAATTATTAAGCAGCGGAACCCCTCCAAAAGATGTGGTAATGAGTTTGGGAGTTTCTATACCTACTCTGTATCGTTGGCTATCAGCTCATTCTCTCTGAAGCTTCATAAAATCATTTAAACGAAAGGGCGTTGATCTTGTTCATACATTTTAAAAATGACATCCTCTTTGGAAATTTGGACATCCACAATGGAAAATGACAATTTCATGCGAGACCAAAAATCAAATTTTACTTAGAATTCAATTGACTGCATAAGATCAAACTAATATGCCGTTCTAAATGTTTTTATATATTTTTTAAATATTAATTTCATAATAACTGTGTGTTAAACCATTATTGGCTGTAAGACATTTAGGACTACTTTTAACTTAATTTTAAAGTAAATTATACCGAAATTTTATATTGCCAAAAGGTTTTGCTTTTGAAATGCTTACAACAATGGCACTTTCCAGTTGTACTTGAATAGCAACGGCGGAAGGGTTCTGCAGGGGCTAAGCAATTAAATGCATTTAATCTTATGAAAGGAAATATAAAGTTATGTCTTCAGCAAACAATTTTCTAATTAAAGCATTTCTAGTTTCGTTTTTAGTTATGTCATGCAACAATAAAGAGCAAAATGGAAATATGTCAGCTCCTTCTAACTCTTCTCCAACTCCTTCTAATTCTACTCCGACTATCATTGCTATTCCTGGGCCATTTTCAAATGAGTTTGAATTAAAGAAAATTAAGATTGATAAATCCATAGTCAAATTTACAAATCAAATGAATCAAAGTTCTTATACACATTTTTATGAATCACAAAAAATAAAAATTACGAACGAAAATGAAAATGATATTAAATTTTCACTGATAAAAAACGCGATTTTTCCAGAATTTAATACTGCTGAATATTCTCAATTTTACCCTTCTTTTGAAATGAGTGCATGTAAATTTAATAATAAGGAAATAAATTCATTAAAAAAAGGTGAAAGTTGTGAATTTATTTTTACATATACAATCAAATATGGGCGCCCTTCAAAAGATAAAACTCTTCAAAAAAATTTAGTATTATCTATTAAAGACAAAGGAATAATAAATATTCCGGTATTACTTTATTTGCCACATATTCCTTATTTATCTTATGTAGTTGAAGATGAAATAAAGTTGTATGAAGTTGAAAATGAAAAATTAAAACAGCAATTTAGCGATGCTCACTTTAAATTACAAGCAATTGAATGTAAAAAGAAATTTCCGGATAATTTAATCGAACAAAACAATTGTATAAAAAATCTTTATAACACTGTATCTTCTGAATTTAAGCGAGAATTAAATAAGATAATAAGAGATTTTAAACTTAATGAATTGGGGGAAGGGAATTGGGGAATTTTTCATGACAATCAAAACGAAAAAATAACTGGAGCCATTAAAATTTATGGTGATAATAAATATATTTGCGATATGGATAAGTCGCTTTCTATATATTTAATGAATACGGAAAAAATTAGAGTAGAAAGTGCTATTATTTATAAAAATAAAAGATACCAAAACATTAACGAAGTATATTTGCGTTATAATAATAATGGATATCTTGTAAAGGCTATTGGAGATAAAACAAGCGAATATTTTGATCATAATTGCGGTTCTGATGCAAAAAAGTAGAAGAGAGAAGGGTTCTTAATTATTAATTTAATTTATAATATTTCAATCAAATTAATAATAATTAAATACTTACAACACCTCAGTCAAAAAATTAAACTCAAATTATAAAAACAAAATCATATGCTTAAATCTACTTTCAAATTTTAATTCTCAAAACTCGGATATTTGCAAGAATCACCAGAATTGTAAACCAAGGCTGACCTATTATTGAATTTAAAAGGTATCTCTTCATTTGAGTTATTTAATTAATTTATTTTAAATAATTATAATAAAAGTCATTATTTTGGAAAAATCAGTCTTATTTTCTTTGGGTAACATACTGAAATCAACTCCTCACCAGTCTCATCCTCTTTGGAAAATAAAAGCGACTTATAAATTTGAACTTCAAATATTTATTTCAAAATAAATATTTCTTGTTACTTCAAATGTATAAATAAATAAAATATTTAATGTTGTTGTATTTTGAAAATAAATAAAACTTATAACTAGATTATTAAATTAACATAAATTTTAAAGGAGATAAATCATGATTTTTTATTTGAAAATATTTTAATGATTTTATATGAATTTTTTCATTTGGACTGAAAAAAATGGTTTTTTATGCTTATGAAATAATTCAAAATAATAAAGAGATTTATTTATTATTTTGAATTTTGAAAGTAATTTTTAAAGCTTTTTAAGCCGCTTGAGTAGAAGTTTTGTTTTTTTTCTTAAATATTTTTGTAGTTAATATGGCAAAAGCTCCATTGCCTAGTACGTTTGCTGTTGTATTTAATGGGTCAAGAAGAATATAGATTGCGGTAATTAAACCAGACATTTCTGGAGAAAAGCCCAAATATTTTTCAAGAATAGGAATCATCACCACAATTCCACCGCCAGGAATTCCAGCAACAGCAAATTTAGCTATAACAAAGTAACTTGCAAAAATCATGAAGGTGCTTAAATCAGGGAAAGCAAGGCCAAAAGTAGCCATAATAGCAAGAGCTATCATTGGAACTGCAATACTATCTCCAACCAAATGAACATTTACCGTTGCGGGAGCAATGGTGCGAGAAAGATCAATTTGACCCGTGTTTTTTTCGGCAGCTCGTATGGTTAATGGCAAAGCAGCCATACTGGACATTGTGCTAAAACCCATCATACCCGCAGGCAATACATTTTTAGCAAAATAGAGGAATTTCTTTGGGCTAAATCCTGCCCCAATAAAATACAATAGCGAAATATATAGGACTTCTGTAAGAATAATGGCAACAACTAGAGGAAAATAGGAGCGTATAATTACAGATAAAATACCATCACTTTCCAGTTTAATGACAAAACCTAAAGCAAATAGGGGGAGAACAGGGACAAACACTTTATTTAAAAATAAAGTGACAAAAGTGCGCATTTTATCGGCAAATACTTCGACGTGATGATTTCTAAATTTAGAGAAAATAAGTCCAGCAATAAAGCCAGAAAATAATGCAAAATTGTTAGAAATAAGAGTTGGAAATTTAAACTCCCAATAAGGCGTAAGAGTACCCGTAACTGTTCCTTGAGCTTCTTGAATATTGTTAAAGCCAGAAAGAGCAAATTTTGAAACATTATAGCTGATAAATGTCGATATATATCCTGATAAAGCGATACATACTAAAAGAATAATGATAAATTTAAAAACATCTGATTTAAATGAAAGTAAACAGGAGAAAATACAGCTAAAAATGATAACTGGTAAAAGAAAAATGAGCGTTTCTTTGAGGGAAAGACTTATTGCATATAAAATAGATTGAATTGAGGAAGGTAAAAGGTGTCCAAAAAAGAACCCCAAGAGAAGGGTAACTAATAATTTAAATATGATACTGTTCATTAACTTGGGGATATTCTTTAACATTTTGTAACCTTAATCTAGATTTTGCTCTATTATTAGAAAACCTTTACAGGTATTCTTCTCATCCATCTGTTATTACCACTTGTGGTGTTTAGCGAAATGATAATTTGGAGTCAACAATTCATGAGTATTAAGGTTTATTCTTGGAATATAAATGGGATTCGTGCTTCAGCGAAGGCAGGCTTTTTTGAATGGTTAAAAAATGTAGATGCAGATATAATTTTTCTTCAAGAGGTAAGGGCTTTGCCTGAACAACTATTACAAGAACAAATTGAACCATTTGGGTATAAAAGTTTTTGGCATCCTGCAGAAAAAAAAGGATACAGTGGAGTCTCTATCTATACGAGACTACCCCTAAAAAAAGAAGATATCCTTTTTGGTCTTGGCAATATCGATTTTGATAGGGAAGGGCGATTTATTGGTTTATTTTACAATAATATTTTTTATGGTAACGCTTATTTTCCAAATAGCCAGCCAGAAGGCAAAAGGCTCGATTATAAATTGGCTTTTTGTCATAACCTTCAAAATAAATTAAATGAATTAAAAAAAGATAATATTTCTATAGTTATGAGTGGTGATATTAATATTGCTCATAAAGAAATTGATTTGGCAAACCCAAAACAAAATCAAAAAAACCCAGGATTTTTACCCGAAGAAAGAAACTGGTTAACCCAATTTTTAAATGAGGGGTATTTAGACGCCTTTCGGATTTTTGAAAAAAATGGGGGCCATTATACTTGGTGGAGCAATCGCCCTGGGGTACGTGAAAAAAATATAGGATGGAGAATTGATTCACAATTTATAAGTGAAGATTTAATTCAAAAAATAGTATCCTCAAAAATACATAAAGATGTTTTGGGTTCTGATCATTGCCCCATTTCTATTGAAATAAAATAATTATATTTTAAATTATCTATTTTTTAGATTTTACTTATTTATTATCTATAAAACTGGAAAGTTTTTGGGGGTTATGATAACTCCCTAACGTTCCATGGTTACTGAGATCAAAGTTTTATTAAAGTTATTTAAAAATTAATATTGAAAGGAAGAATATGTTCAAAAGGAATTTGGTTATATTTGGATTTTTCATTCAATTTCTTTTTCCTTTACAAATTTATGCAAATAAAGGTATTGCAAATTTTATTGCGATAAGTGACATTCATTTTAATCCTTTTGATCTATGTAATGATAAATCAAATCAAAAAAACTGTGTTCAATTCATTAATGAATTAAATAAATCGGATAGTGATAAATGGAACACTATTTTTAAAAAATATTATAAAAATGATTCTTTTCCTTCATATGGTCAAAATACAAATTATCCTTTGTTTCAATCTTTGCTTATGCAATTAAAACAAACTTCTAAAAATACAAATATAAGTTTTGCTGTTATATTAGGAGATTTTTTGGCTCACCAATATATTGAAAACTATAAAATTTATACAAATGATTCTAGTTTAATGGGAGCTCAAAATTTTGTTAAAAAAACTTTTCAATATCTAACAAGTGAAATTCGGAGTTCTATTCCAAGTAACATTGAAATTTATCCCGTAATTGGAAATAATGATTCTTATATTGAGAACTATAATGTTGATAATCCGAAAACAACAAAATTTTATTCTGATTTAAAAAATATATGGTCAGTTTATTCTCCACAAATAAAAAGTTCTAATACTTTTTTAAATGGTGGCTATTATTTAGCTCAATCACAAATAAAAAAACTAAGCATCATTGCCTTAAATACAAATGCTTTTTCTAGAAATGCTATAAGCAAAGACAAAGCAGATATAAAAGAAATGATTCAACAACAGCTTAATTGGCTTAATGAACAATTTAATAATGCAAGAGATCAAAAATTTATTCTTATTTCCCATATTCCCTGTGGTGTTGATGTTTACTCATCATTTAATTCGATGATAAAGGGAGGAGAACCCGTTACCTTTTGGCACTCAAATCCGAAATTAGTAGAAAAACCTTATATGAAAATTTTGAGCAAAAATTTTTTATCGATATCGGGTATTTTAGTATCACATACTCATAATGATTCATTTCAAATTATGAATAATGATTTGGGTTTATTTGCCTCCTATGTGCCTTCTGTAAGTCCTGCTCATTATAATAATTCGGGATATAAAATTTTTACAATTGATGAAGGTAATAATTTAAATAACTCAATTTCATATTATTTTGATCCAAATGATAAAGCATGGAAAGTAGCTTACAATTTTAATGAGACATATGAAAGTCCTAATTTGTTTATTGGAATGCAAAGTTTATTAGGAAAGTGGAACAAAGATCCCGATGAAATTGATGAAAGATATTTGAAAAATTTTAATTTAAACGCAGATATTTCTCGTCTAAAAAATAAATGGAAATATTATGTTTGTGGATCTTCAGACAATATTGATGTCATAGATTATCAAGATTGTATGAATCAATTAAAATAGCACTTTAATTATTATTTCTACTTAAGCCATATAAAATCAAATGAACGAGCTCTTGAGTTGGCATGGGGAGTAGGTGCATTGTAAATTTGAGTCTATTGATATATCTTCTTAGACTCCATAAAAGAGCTTCTAAAATTAGTGTTTTTATTCTAAAAAAACTACTATAAGCAAGGTTTGCTAAAAGGACATCGCCAAACTTCTTTTTTTGTGAAAATAAGTAACTTTGTTTCGAACTTTCTTTCCAAGATTCAACACGCATCAAAAAGCGCCATATTATTCTTGAACTTAAAGGTAATCCTGCTAAAGAGGATTCCCAAATATTTGCAAAACGCAATGAATATAATTTTCTTGCCGCAATTTGAACTTCACCAATAAGTTGTGTTTCCTCAACCGTTCTTAAATAAGAAACTTTGCTCCATGACTCCACTATTCGCCAATAATCATCAAGTGAGTTTCTGCGCAATTGTTCAAGACATTCTATGGTGCAAAAACTTCTTGCAATACTTGCTAACTTAACAAACTCTTGTCTTTCTTTTAACCATTTTTTCGTAGGGGTTTCAATAACGTAACGAACTGTTGCAGGTCTTACTTTATCTAAAATTTCAATATAAAGATCACTTGTAATTAATAAAATTTGGCCATCTTGACTCATTTTTAAATTTGGATGGTCTTCAGGCGAAACTCTACGAAAATAAATATTACATACATTCGCTTTAGATAATTCTTTTACTTTAAATGCAAGAGTATTTATATCTCTTTCATCTAAAACAGGGCCAATGTCATATTCAGGCATTTGCCTCGTAAACTCAAATAAAGTAGATAAGATAACACGAGAAACTCTTAAAACTCCAACATCCCAAACGGTACCAATAAGTTCTTTTAGGGTAAATTGATTTCGTAATATAGATCCAAAATTATTTCGAACCGATATAGAAGAAGTTGTTAACGCGATTTGACTTAATCCTCTCAACGCGGCTTGAACTTGTACTTTAAGATCGATTTGGTTTTCGCTTAATGTTTTTATAAATTCACCAACAAACCTTGTTAAACTTGTACTACCTAATGATAAATTTAAAAATTTAGTTAAGTCTTCAATAATTGTATTAGAATGTAAGGTTTCAGGTCTTTCCACTAAATGATATAAAGTTCTATAAACACCATCAGCATCTCTAAGTAATAATCTATAAATTAAATGTTTAAACTCTTGCCTTGTTTTAATATCCCAAACAAAACATGGGTTCAGATCGATCATAGAAATTTGGTTTAAAATATCGTCATATAAAATATTTCCTGGATGCGGATCAGCCCAAACAACTCCTTTAGAAAATACGAGCTCGATATAAGCCTGTGCAATATTATCTGCTATTTCTCTTCTTTCTAAATACTTTGCTTGAATAATTTTAGTTACTTTTATTCCAGGCATTTTTTCCATAAAAACTAAATTTTGGCTAGATAGAAAAAATCTTGGAACTTTAATAATATCGTTGTTATCTAAAGCTGTTCGAACTTTGTCTGCATTTTGTTCTTCTAATGTAAAATTAAGTTCTTCTTGGCTCTGTTTATGATAATTTAAAACAGACCTTCTTAAAGTAGAAACTAAGCCAAGTAATTCAGAGGCAACATCTTTTGTTAAACTATTATCTATTAAAATAGCTTTATTTGCTTCATCTGTTAATTTTAAAATATGTTCACATTGCGAAGCAAATAATTCTTTTAAGTTTGGTCTTTGTATTTTTATTAAAACATTATCAACATTATATTTCTCTTTTCCAAGTTCACTTAATTGAAAATTATATAGCGCTCCTACACTTGCGCTTGCAAAATGACGAACTGGTTTATTAGGGATAATTAAATAAGGTTTCCAATCAAGATATTCAGGTTGATTCAGCGTTTCAATTAAATATTCCCATGATTTTTCTATGCTTGGAAATATTCCTCCAGCATCATCTTGTGTTGTTCTTAATTCTCTTGCCAAACTTGGCGGGCAAAGTTCAGAAATAACTTGAGATATTTTAACATAAAGTCCGCCTATTTCTTGAATTGCAATTGCAATTACTCTCCCATTTGAAAATTCATTATGTGGGGTACATGCAATAGACAATACAGCATTGATACAACTTTCACCTGGTATGGCTTCAATAGCTCCACTTAAAATAGGAGCAAGTACTTTGCCTCTTGGGTCACTTGATAATGTTTTATTTAATAAAGGTAACACTTTTTCTTTATAAACAACGTTTAAAATTTCTTCTGCCAAAATATAAATATCTTTTCTTTCTTCTTTTGAAAGTTGAAATAAAGAGTTAAAAAAAGTTTCTTTAAGATCTGGAAATTTTTCTGCGGCATGATTTGATAGAGCTGGTATTAAATCAACAAAACCAGCAATTCTTTCTCCAAGAGGACCAAATGCGGCAGCAAGAATTTGTGGTTGACCAAATAAAGCAATGAGCTGCGGATTTTTTTCTATAGTTGTGCATACCATTTCTATAAAAGGAGCAAGTAATTCTTGTGTTACTTCAGTATCTGTTAAGATTTCACTAGATATTTCACCAATGTTTTCTTGAAGCGCTTTTATGGACTTTTCAATTTGAGTCAGTAGAGAATCACTTTGAGGAAATAGGGCTTTTGTTATTCCTTTGATCAGGCTAAATCGACCGATTGTTGTTTTTGTTCCTGAAAGAGGGGAAACGGCAATTTCCGCAAATACATAAGAAAAAAATTTAGAGATGACATATGATTTTTGTTTTATTTTAAGAGTAAGAGGTACTACCCAGCGATAGTCAAGAGACGCAACTTTTTCAAGACTTTCTTTATAGTTATTTTTCTTATTTTCAATATGTGTTTTTTTCTTTTTATTTTTCCCAAATTGCATCTACGTATTTCCTCAAACAGAGATCAATACCTTCGTTTACGGGTATCATCCCCTTATAAGAATTGTTGACATGCTCTCAGCATTTTGCGACCCCTATGTCAGATAAATATTGGAGGCGGATTTTTCACCCGACCCCCAAGGAAGGTAATAAAATGAAAGCAAATGATCTCGGCTCTAAAATTCGTGATGAATTCCCGATTTTTAAAAATAACGAAAAATCAGTCAATGGACAAATAAAGCCATTTGTTTATCTTGATTCTGCTGTTTCTGCTCAAAAACCAAAACATGTCATACAGGCCATGGTAAATCATTTAGAAAATGATTACGGATCTGTCCATAGGGGCGCTTATGGTGTCTCGATTCGTTCTTCACAAATGTATGAAGACACGCGTCATAAAGTAGCAAAATTTATTGATCCTAAAATAAATGCAAATCAAATTGTATTTACAAGAGGAACAACGGAAGCTTTAAATATTTTAGCCTATGGTATTTCCGATGTTTATTTAAATGAAAATAGTCGAATTATTATTCCTGCAATTGAACATCATGCAAATTTAATTCCTTGGCAGCAAGCAGCTCTTCGTAAAGATTGTGAATTGGCTTATATTTCGATGCTTGGAAAAAAAGGAAATCAATTAACTTTAAATTTAGCTGAAGCTGAAAAATTAATTACAAAAAATACTAAAATTGTTTCTTTAGCCTATGTTGGAAATGTGATTGGACAAGTAAATCCAATTGAAGAAATTATTGCTATGGCTAAAAAAGTGGGCTCTCTTGTTGTTTTAGATTGTGCGCAAAGCATGTCTACACATGAAGAATATTTATTTTCTTTAGGTGCTGATGCAATCGCATTTAGTCCCCATAAGCTATTTGGGCCTTCGGGAATTGGTGTTTTAGCAATGAGTGAAGAGCTCATGGAAAAACTTCCGCCTTTTACTTTTGGAGGTGGCATGATTTCTGATGTTACCCTTGAAGAAAGTCAATGGATCTCCGGTCCCGCTAAATTTGAAGCGGGAACTCCTCCTATTACAGAGGTTTGTGGTCTAGGTGCTGCCATCGATTGGGTAGAAAAAAAGGGGCGTAAAAATATACAAAATCATACAAGCAAGCTTGCTAAAATGTTTTTGGAAAACCTTAAAAATATCAATAATATTGAGGTTTTTAGCCCTGAAAGTGGTCAAGAAACAATTATTTCCTTTCGCCATAAAAAAATCCATGCTCATGATATGGCTACAATTTTAGACTCTGAAAATATTGCCATGCGTGCAGGGCATCATTGTGCCTGGCCCTTAATTCGCATTTTGGGGGTAGATGCGCTTATAAGATGCAGTTTCGCTGCTTATTCTGACAGGGATGATGTTGAAATTGCCCTCGAAGCTATAAAAAATGCTTCAAAAAAAGTGTAGTTTCATCATAGATTTTTATATTATGTTGATTTACCGTCCCAAATGTCGATCTTACGATTTTCTGGTGGTATTTCTTAATAAAGCGTTTTATTGCGCACAAGTTTTGAGCATTTGGAGTTCAGGTCATGACAGAAAACCTTAAGACATCACAATCCATCGATTTAAGTTCTTTGTATCAAGAGGTTATAGTTGACCACTCCAAAAGACCTCGTTTTAAATCTAAAAATTTGTCTTGTCGCTATTGCCAAGAGGGAAAAAATCCACTTTGTGGTGATGCTATTACTGTATTTTGTGAAATTAAAATGAAAGACAATCAGTGCCCTTTGCTTTCCATTGGATTTGATGGAACGGGTTGTTCCATTAGTCAAGCAAGCGCAAGTATTATGTGTGATTCTTTGCAAAATGTTACTTTAGAAGAAGCACAAAAAACAATTCATCATGCTGAAAATATTTATACTGGAAAATTATCAATAAATGCTGATGACCTAGAAGAAGACATTGAAGCTTTAAATGGAGTGAGTAAATTTCCTGTTCGAGTTAAATGTGCTGCTTTACCATGGAAAACATTAAATCTTCTCTTAAATGATAATTTTGATGAAAAAGGAATGCCAAAACAAGGCTGTGACAAGGAAGAAAATTGTGTTAAATCACAAAATAGCCAACGAAAATTAAAAATTGTAACTACTGAAACTTAAATTAGATATTTGTTCTTTAGGAGAAGGTTCTAAATGTTATCCATTAAAAGCTTAAAAGCATCTGTAGGTGAAAAAGAGATTCTTAAAGGAATTAGTCTCGAAATTCCTAAAGGAGAAGTCCATGTAATTATGGGTCCAAATGGTGTTGGGAAATCAACGTTAGCTCATGCTTTAATGGGCGCAAAAACATACCAAATTACTTCAGGAAACATTATTTTAGATGGTGAAGATATCACTCAACTCGATACAACGGAACGGGCAAAAAAAGGAATGTTTCTTGCCTTTCAATATCCCGTATCTGTTCCTGGGTTGAAAATTTCTGAATATTTACGAAATTTATATAATATTCGTCATGAAAAACAATTGAGCGTTTCCGAATTTAGAAAAGTATTAAAAAATAAATTGGAAATGTTGAATATTGAAAGATCCGCATTGCAAAGATATTTAAATGACGGTTTTTCAGGTGGTGAAATGAAGCGTTTTGAAATGCTTCAACTTATGTTAATAGAACCTAAAGTAGCAATTCTTGATGAAATTGATTCTGGTGTCGACGTCGATGCACAAAAGATCGTTGCCGAAAGTATTAATCATATTGCTAAAGAAACAAAAACAAGTTTTATTATCGTAACACATTACCAACGTTTATTAAGTTTTATCAAGCCGGATAAAGTTCATGTCGTGCTAGATGGTAAAATAAATCAATCTGGTGATATGTCCTTAGTAGACGAACTTGAGCGAAATGGCTATGAACATATTCGCATCAATCCATCTTCAAAGACTTAACAAAATTGAGTCATTAGAGGAGATTCTCATGCAAAAGAAAAATAATAATTCATCCCATCAAGAAGATTTCGATCCTTCACAAGTCGATATTTTGGATGACTACAAATATGGATTTCATGTAAAAGAAAATTATATATTTAAAGGTGCGAAATCAGCAGCCGGTTTAACAAAAGAAATCGTAACAGAAATATCTAATTTTAAACGTGAACCAAAATGGATGCTCGATATTCGTTTAAATGCCCTTGATATATTCAATGAAAAACCAATGCCAACTTGGGGTGATACGAAAGCCTTAAATGAAATTGATTTTACAAATATTCACTATTTTGTTCGCCCAACGGAACGTGTTGGGACAAATTGGGATGATGTTCCTTCTGAAATAAAAGATACGTTTGATAGACTTGGTATTCCAGAGGCAGAAAGAAAATTTCTTGCTGGAGTATCGGCTCAATTTGAATCGGAAGTTGTTTACCATAGCATGCAAAAACAACTCGAAGATAAAGGTGTGCTCTTTTTTGATATGGATACAGGTCTTCGTGAGCATCCTGAAATTATCCAAAAGTATTTCGGATCTGTAATTCCATCTCACGATAATAAATTTGCAGCTTTAAATACGGCAGTATGGAGTGGTGGAAGTTTTATATACGTACCAAAAGGAGTTCATGTTGAAATTCCTTTACAAGCCTATTTTAGAATTAATACCGAAAATATGGGGCAATTTGAAAGAACTCTCATCATTGCAGATGAAGGATCTTCTGTTCATTATATAGAAGGTTGTACGGCTCCTGTTTATCGTAGTGATTCATTGCATTCGGCTGTTGTAGAGCTTATTGCAATGAAAGGTGCAAAAATTCGTTATACCACAATTCAAAATTGGTCTAAAAATATATTTAATTTAGTAACAAAAAGAGCATATGCATATGAAGATGCTGTTGTGGAATGGGTAGATGGTAACATTGGTTCTAAGTTAACAATGAAATATCCTGCTGTTTACTTAATGGGTCCAAGAGCTCGCGGTGAAATTCTTTCCGTTGCTTTTGGTGGGAATGGTATGCACCAAGATGCCGGAGCAAAAATTATTCATGCGGCTCCTAACACAACGAGTGTAATTACTTCTAAATCTATTTCAAAAGATGGTGGTTGTACAACTTATCGTGGCCTTGTAAAAATTCCAAAAGGAATGACGGGTTGTAAAAGTAAAGTGCAATGCGATGCCTTATTAATGGATGAAATTTCATCCTCAATCACATATCCAACAATGGAAATTGAAGAACAAGTTGGTACAGAAGTAGGTCATGAGGCTAGTGTCAGTCGTATTAGTGATGATCAAATTTACTATTTAACAAGTCGCGGTTTTTCAGAAAGACAAGCAACATTAATGGTTGTAAATGGATTTATTGAAGAATTTGTTAAAGAATTACCTATGGAATATGCGGTAGAATTAAATAGACTTATTGAAATTGAATTTGAAGGAGTTGGCTAAATCTCATGACAATTGACAATCTAGATTCTCAAAAATTAGCTTTATGCCCAACATATCCTGAAGAAAGCTGGAGAAGAACAAATCCAGAAAGCTTTTTTTTACCTCAAAATGAAGTTTTAAATTTTCAAGGTAACAGTGCTATTGAGGCGGGTAGAAATAAATTTTTACCATGGAAAGTTTCTTACAGAAATCCAGAACAACTTATTGAAAAACTAAATTCATTAAAAAGTATAGTAGGTGATACTGCTGTTAGTGCTTTAGAAAATGAAATAGCTAGAATGGTATATATTGAAATTGGTCATGGATGTGCAGATATTTATATGTCCAAAGAGGTAAAATCAATTATTGAATTTTCTTCAAGCCCATTTGAAGTGGAATCCATTGCCCCAAATAGTGATATTGGATTTGCTTTAGCAAGTCGTTTAAAAGCAAGCTCTCCCCATGAAATTGTGGTTAAAATAGAATCGAAAGGATCTGAAACTCCGTTTATTCTTGTTTCAAATCATTCATCACCAAACTTTTCTCAAACATATTCTTCTTTAAAAATAGTTTTATCAAAGTCGAGTCAGGCCGATTTCACTTTAATTGAAGGTGGGGCTTCCTTTTTTATTCATAGACATTCTATTATTTTACAAGAAAATGCAAAATTAAATCAATTATGGATTCACAATTCAAATCAAGAAAATAAAAGTTCTGTTTCTTTATTAGAGCGAGTGGTAAAGCTATTTGATAATGCAAAATTTAATGATGCACAAATTATGTTTCCTCAAGGTAACGTAAGGGTAACATCAAATATTGTCTTTGAAGGTGAAAGGTCACAAGCAAAGTCTGGTGTTGCGGTAATTGCAACAACGGGCAAGTTTGATTATGAACCTATTCAACATCATAAAGTACCAAACGGGAATTCCAATTTAAATTTAAAAATGATTTTATCGGGAAGAGCAAAAAGTATATTTCAAGGGCTTGTGAAAATTGAGAAAAATGCACCTAAAACTTTTGCATTTCAAAATAATAAAAATCTTTTATTAAGTAAAAATGCGAGAGTTGATGCCTCTCCTCGACTTGAAATTTTACCAAATGATGTCATTTGTAAACACGGAAGCGCTACTGGTGAATTGGATTCTAAACAGCTTTATTACATGTCAACTAGAGGTTTTTCTTTGCAAGAAGCTCGTAAACTTATTGTAAAAAGCTTTGCTGCAGAGTCTTTAAATAATTTAGAATCAGAGAGTTTAATATCTGTTTTAGCTGAAAACTCTTTAGATATTGCTCTTTCAAAATTACCAAAAGATATTTAATGTAACGGAAGGTATTTTGAAAGATGTCTTTTTTTAAAGCCTGTTTATTAAGCGATTTATCAAAAGAAAAACCAATTAAAATTAATATTGATGATATTGATATTTTATTTGTATTAGATTTCCAAACTGAAAAAGTATGGGCATTTGATAATAATTGTAATCATGCGGATAAACCTTTAGAAAAAGGAAAGTGGAATTCTGAAAAAGCGGAAATAACTTGCCCCTTTCATAAAGCGGTTTTTTCCATTTCAGAGAATGGAGCTGTAAAGGCTCCACCAGCTTGTGTTCCTTTAACTGTTTATAAAACTGAAATTAAAATAGAAAATGCAGAAAAATTTGTTTATGTTCAGTTAGATTGAATCCTGAAACAAGACTTCACTAACCGTTCTTTTAAACTCAATTGCCCCTTCAGAAAATTTATTTATGACATCTTGTCTTAATTTTGGGGCAAAGTTTGAAACATAATTATCAAGAAGTTCTTTATTTTTAACAAAATAACTTGATCTATAAATAAGAGAACTCTCTGTTTTTATAAAAGAAGCATTCAGAAAGCAGCCTGTATCGAATACTTCTTTAACATGTTTTGTTGTCATATATTTTACAAAATCTTCTTCAATTTTTTTTTCTTTTAAAATACACGTGACTTCATATAAAATCATGATTAATCTCCGATTTGAAGTGGTATAATTATCATCTAAACGTTTGGAATACTAACATGAATCAAAAAACAAATCCTATTATTAGCATGGCTTTTCAAGTCATTCCTAAGGTTCCAGATGGCTTAAATAGCTATGATATTGTTGACAAGGCAATTGAAGTTGTTCAAAATTCAGGCATTAAATTCGAGGTCGGAACTATGGAAACCAGCTTAGAAGGTACCCAAGATCAATTACTTGAGCTTATAAAACAAGCACAAGATGCTTGTATTCAAAATGGGGCACTTGAAGTGATGACATATATTAAAATACACTACCGCCCAACAGGTGTTTCTATTTCAGAAAAAATAGCAAAATACCGTTAATCATAAATCAAAAATTAAGGAGTCCTTAAATGCCAAGTTTTGACATTGTATCTGAAGTAAGTATTCAAGAAATCGATAATGCCGTTAATCAAGCACAAAAAGAGCTTGCTTCCAGATACGATTTTAAAGGAAAAAAATACGAGCTTGTTTTAGACAAACAAAAAGTAGAAATGAAATTAACTGCCGACTCAGAGACTCACGTTATAGCAATGGCAGATATTGTGAACTCAAAATTATTAAAAAGAGGAATTGATCTTGTTTCTTTAGATATTGATAAAATTAAACCCATCGGTGGCATGATGATGAGTCAAAATATAAAAGTGAAACAAGGGCTTGAAACAGACGTAGCAAAAAAAATAACAAAAACAATCAAAGATTCTAAAATTAAAGTGGATACACAAATTCAAGATAAACAAATTCGTGTAACAGGAAAAAAAATTGATGATCTTCAAAGTGTGATTTCTCTTTTAAAAGAAAAACAACAAGAATTGAAAATTCCTATGCAATTTGTCAATATGAAAAGTTAATTCCTTTTAATTAAAAAAATATTGATAATGAAATTTATTATTTATAAATTAATTCAAATTTAATAAACCACCTTTCTATTTAAATAGAAGAAGTATATAAAAAATAATATTTATTTTTTTAATGTCAAAAGTATGTACATTTTTAATGTTAAATTTAAAAAAAATATTTTATAATACTTCAAAAATAAATAGGAAAGGATAATGTTATGAAAAGTGTTCTTAAATCAATTTTTACTCTTCTTGTTGTTTCACAAGTTTCAAATTTTGCACATGCTTCTAAAGGAATTATTTTAAAAGATGATACAAACTTAGATTATTATGAAAATGATAAATATGTTAAAACTTTAATGTCCTTAGTTAGTACAACAACTCTAATAAATTATACTGGTAATAATTTTTATCTTTCAAAATATATTCCAGAAGATAATAAATATTCTTTACATACATGTAATATGGAAACTTTAAAATGTGTTCCTATCACAACACCTTTAACAAGTGCTGACATTGTAGGTATTTCTTTTCAAGATAATGGTAAAGGTTTTGTTGCAAAAAAAGATTTAAACATTGATTATTATGAAAACAATGTTTTTGTAAAAACAATAACAAAAGCGGATAGAAAAATTATTTATGTTTCCTATACAGGTGAATCAACTTATTTTGCAGAAGTAAAAGATGAAAACAATGGAATGTATACCTCTTTTATTAAAAGATGTTCTGAGTATGCATGGAATTGTAAAGTAATAGCTGAAATTAATGATTCTATTACTTCAATTTCATTTAATGATAATTTCGAAGGATATGCAGTAAGTCGTGTCGGTAAATTATATCAATTTAAAAATGATAAAATAGTTTCTATAACAAAACCATTTAAATTTTATACGGATGATTTATTTTTTACAGATACTGGGTTTTATTCAAGAAGGCAATATTTAGATGGACATTTCAACGATGAAAAACCTATGACAATAAAAACAGAAATTACGAAATGTGATTTATCTGGAAATAATTGTAAAAATACTTTCAGAGAACATGGCATACATGTTCGTGCATCATTTAAATAAGGTAGATATTTAATTATTTAAATTTGTTCCAGTTCTAAATCGACAATATATCCTTCATGCCTTCTCATATTAAAAACATTTTCCCCTAAAAAAATATATTGTCCTTTTATCCCAGTTATGATTCCTTCTATTTCGCTCAATTTATCAAGATTTATAGACTTAAATTTTAAAACTTCACTGGGTATATCATAATTTAAATTCACGATAACTGGTGAGTGAAAATATTCTATATGATCATTTAATTTTAAATGAGGCGGTGTCTCAACAATAATTTCTTTGTTTTGAAAGATTTTATTCTGTTTAATCCAATTAAATATGAAGGATATTTTATCATAAAATTCTTCTAAAGAGGGTCTGTTATTCCCATTTTTTAACATATTCAACCAATGGCTTTTATCATGTAAAATTTCTTTTAAATTATGTTCTATTATTCCTGCTTGGTGTCTTGATGTTACCTTAGCTAAAAGAACAGCAGAGCTTGCTCCTTGATCAATCCATCTTGTTGGAATTTGGGATTGCCTTGTTATTCCTACTTTAAATTTGTCTGTATAAGATAAATAAACATAATGAGGTTGATAACAATACTCCTCTCCCCATAAAGGTTCACGGCATGTTCCTAAATTATAATGACATAAATTAGGGCTCATAATACATCTATCGGCACAAGCTTTCTTTTTGAAACAAGGAAAACAAAATCCTTCAAATAGTTTTTTTATATTTTTTTTACATGATGTGCATTGAAACATACCTGAATGTTTTATTTTTATTTTTAATCCTGTTTTTAAAGCCTCATTTTCATTTAAATGGTATTTTACTTGAATTGATATTATTTTTTCTTTTAAGTTTTTAATGTCTTCTAGGTTATTTGCTGAAAAATTTATCAAACTAGTATCAAAATTTGTAGACAGTTTTGAAATAGGCAAATTCTTCTTTTGGATTAGATAATTCAAGATTGACACCCTTTTCGTCAAAGACTAAACATGAAGGTAAGAAAGTGTTGATATCAACACCAATTCAAATTTTGTAACATATAAACTGAAGAGCAGTCATGCCGATAACTGTTTAAGAGTATCTGTCATGAAACGGAGCCATGAAGGTGAATATTAAGAAAATCAGTCACTTAAGTGAAAAACCAAATTTGAAAAGCTTAAATAAAAAACAAATCATTAAAAATTTGCTTTTTCCCCTTTTTCTTTCACCCTTAATTGTTAGCTGTCAGAGTAGCATAAACCAAAAATCTTCAGAACTTTTTTTATCTTCTGAACCCTCTGCCATTTCAAGTAAAGAAAATACAGGAACGGCAGAAATTGTAAAATTAGATGAAAATGAAGACTCAAACCTCAAAAAAAACTACGTAAAACCAGAAAGTGCTAAAAAAGAGATAAAAGTTGAGTCCAAATCCATTAAAGCCTCTAAACCAAATAATACTAAAAAAACAATAGTTTATGCTCCTTCTGAAAAAACAAAATCCGAAAATGAGCTTGAATTAAAAATGAATGATTCCTCCTTACTTCCCGATGATGTAGAAGATGGAGAAAATCTTGTTTTTAATTCTTCAGATAACGCTTTAGTTGCTGAATCTCCAGAAGAGTTTAGCTCAAATTCAAAAATGATTTCTTCTGTTCATCCAAATGATAGTATTTTATTATGTGAAGATAATGTTTATTATGAATCTTGGAAAACACAATTTGATCAACAATGGCTTGCCTTAAATGGAAATGAATACAAAACTCAAGCAGCAAAAAATAAAGCTTTAACTCAAGCAAGAACAAATGAATTTATTCGTGTTGTATATCCCTCCATTGAAAAAACCGGATTTGATTTTCCTGTCGTAATTAATAATCAGGTTTTACAATGGATAAGTTACTTTAAAAATACCGGAAAAAGAAGTTTTGTTCTTTGGATGAGAAGAGGAAACGCTCTTATTCCTCAAATGGAAGAAATTTTAAAACAAAATGGTTTGCCAACGGATTTAATTTATTTGTCCATGATCGAATCTGGCTATAGTTCAAAAGCTTTAAGTTATGTAGGTGCTGTGGGGTTATGGCAATTCATGCCTGCAACAGCTCGTGAAAACGGATTAATTATAAATGATTACTTAGATGAACGCCGTGATCTTAAAAAGTCAACAAAGGCAGCTGCAAATTATTTATCAAAACTTTATAGCAAATTTGGAAGCTGGCATTTAGCGGCAGCAAGTTATAATGGTGGTCCAGGACTTGTTAGTAGAACTCTTAAAAATTATGGAACGGACTCTTCTTTTTTTCAATTAACTTCTATGGGAGTTGTAAATAAAGAAACAGCGGATTATGTGCCAAAATTGATTGCTGCAATGATAATATCAAAAAATCCAGAGAAATTTGGTTTTGATTCTACCGATGCGCCAGCTCCTGCAGCGTCAAAAACAATTCCTGTAAAACGTTCTATTTCTTTAGCAGACTTAGCAAAAAGTTTGAATGTAGATAAAAGTCTTTTAGAGTCATTAAATCCTGAGCTTCGTTTAGGAATTACACCCCCAGCTCATGCAACTTCAGAAGGACATTTTGACTTAGAAGTTCCTGCAAGTAAATATGAAAATGCTTTAATGGCAATGAATACACTTCCTGAAGCATCAAATAAATATATCGTTACAGCTCGAATTAATCGCAGAGAAACCCTTGCGGCATTTGCAGCTCGTTATCGTATTAATGCGGCTTCTGTTCTTCATGCAAATTCAAAACTCAAAATGAACTCTCATTTAAGAAAAGGCCAATTGGTTTATATTCCTATTTCTTTAGGAACAGGGCAATATGATCGTTTCACTAGCAACAAATTTTCATCTAAAAAATTTAGTAAAAAAATGGCTGCTAAAAATAATCAATCTATTCATCACGTCTCTTCAAAAAGTAGTCATATAAAGGTGGCTCAAAATTCATCTAAATCAAAAGCATTTACCAAAGCAAAAAAACAAACCACTTCGTCTGCTTTGCAAAAAAAATCCGCATCTTCTAAAAAAGTAGCTGTTTCAGGAACAAGAAAAAAGCAAAAACAGTCTTTGAATTGATTTCTTTAATCAAAGTATGCTAGACAACAGAAACCAATTCTGGAGAGCTGGCAGAGTGGTTGAATGTACCTGATTCGAAATCAGGCGTGCTCGCAAGGGTACCGAGGGTTCGAATCCCTCGCTCTCCGCCATTTAAAAGACTTTTGTATTATGCATTTAGTGGAATAGGGCTTCCAAGTTTCACAGGTGGTAAAAAGTTAATTAATGAATTTTGAGTATATTCACTCGCCTTTTCTTTGATAGATTGCCAGTCATCATATGCTTCTGTTAATAGTAAATTTTGGAACATAATACTAATTTGGTCTAAGTTTTCTGGTTTGTAATCTGTACTTTCTGCAATGTGCTTCAGATCACCATAAATTTGAAGCCAAGCTCCTTCTACTTTTTTGAGTTGCAGTACGAATCTTCCGCATGCATTTTTTGTGTCATTTTCTACAAGATTAAAATATTCTAAGTCTGAAATAAGACGTGCTTTTTTAGCAGCATCTACTTGGGTATTTTGTTGATCTGAAACGTATTTATCATACATCTTTAATGCTTCGGCAGCTTTTGCTCCTAAAGTGCCTCCAAGAATTGCTGAAATAGGCAGAGCAATTCCTAAGGTTAGGATAAGAAGTCCAACAGATGTCGTTGTTGCTGCAATAGTATAATCTTCCCATTCTTTATGGGCTGCCGCTGCTGCCTGGCCAAGGACTTTAATTCTTTCAATGTCTTCATTATATTCATTTCTTGCTTCTTCAAGAAATTGAGACGAGCTATTTGAATAAGCAATTAATCTTTCATTTTTTTCGGTCATAACAATATCAAATTCAGCGAGTCTTTTAATTAAGTCGCTTGTTAATTTAAGCATGCTTTTTGCTTTTTCTATGAGTCCACCAGGGCCCGACATAAACTCCTTAATCTCAAGAGTTAAGCGTTTCGCAATATATATTTTATCACTATCCGAAGTAGCAGAAAGAAATCTATCATATTCTTTTTGAAGATAATACGCCGTCCTAAATGTTTTTGTACGAAATAGAGTACCATTTTTTTTATAAAACTTTAGCTTAATAAAGAAGCATTTGATTTTTAATAATAAAAAAAGAATGCTGCGTTTGAATAAATCCACTTTTTACAAAGAAG